>VAPM010175777.1_pt1 | contig 50537 bp, 41 predicted proteins | sample 3395091 | NCBI WGS metagenome assembly VAPM01 (sample SAMN08290445, study PRJNA428436) | hydrothermal vent metagenome | isolation source: Deep-sea hydrothermal vent chimney 3 | place: Pacific Ocean: Juan De Fuca Ridge
AGAAAATATTGATAGCAATAATGATGATCAGCAAAACGAAGTAAACTTAGCTTCAATGTCAGATACATGGGGAGCAATTAAAATAGAAAATATTGATAGCAGTATTGGTGCTTCACATTATCCAATATTTTTTGAGCTTACTTTAAATAATGATGGAAGTTATTTTCGGTCAGCAAAAGATAATTCTACTGAGGATGGAAATTGGGAAATTGACAAGACAAAATCTAAACTTATTTTAGTTAGTGATTTAAAAACAATAAAATACGATATCATTCAACTTCCAAATTCTGAATCCGAAGCATTTATTATAACGGAAAACACTTTTGATTTTCATTCGAAACAATTTGTCAAATACAAATTAAGTAGAATGTAACATCTGTTATTTCATTTGAATATATCAGTCTCTCATCTTTTTATAAGTATTTATCAATCCGTTGGTAGAATTGTCATGCGAAGAAACCGCTTGATTATCTTTTAATTCCGGTAATATCTGACTGGCCAATTGTTTGCCCAATTCTACTCCCCATTGATCAAAGCTAAAAATATTCCATATCACACCTTGCACAAATATTTTGTGCTCATACATGGCGATAAGGCTACCCAATGTTTCGGGAGTAAGCTTATTGAATAACACGGAATTAGTTGGCCTGTTTCCTTTGAATACTTTGAATGGTATTAAAAAATTAATTTCTTCCTTGGACATTCCTAAAGCTTGCAGCTCGACAAGCACTTCGTCTCTTGATTTACCTTTCATTAAAGCCTCTGTTTGAGCAAAGTAATTTGCCAATAGTTTTTGATGATGATCTCCAACAGGATTATGCGAGTTGGCAGGTGCAATAAAATCACATGGAATTAATTTGGTTCCCTGATGAATTAACTGGTAGAAAGCATGCTGACCATTGGTACCGGGCTCACCCCATATTATTGGGCCTGTTTGGTAGTTGACGTCGCTACCATTTCGATCTACATGTTTACCATTGCTTTCCATATTTCCCTGTTGGAAATAGGCGGAAAATCTGTGCATATATTGATCGTAAGGAAGAATAGCCTCAGTCTCCGAATCAAAAAAGTTATTGTACCAAACACCAATAAGCGCAAGCACTACAGGGATATTTGACTCAATGGAAGCCGTTCTGAAATGCTCATCCATTTTATGAGCGCCAAGCAATAGTTTCTCAAAATTCTCAAAACCAATTGTGCATGCAATAGACAACCCAATGGCAGACCAAAGTGAGTATCTACCACCAACCCAATCCCAAAACTCAAACATATTGTTGGAATCAATTCCAAAAGACTCAACGGCATCAAGATTGGTAGATAAAGCTGCAAAATGGTTCTTTACATAGTCTTGGTCTTTTGCAGAATTTAAGAACCATTCGCGTGCTGTAAACGCATTGGTCATAGTCTCTTGCGTTGTAAATGTTTTAGAGGCGATTAGAAATAATGTTGTTTCAGGATTCAGACCTTTTAGCGTTTCAGAAATATGGGTTCCATCCACATTTGAGACAAAATGTGAATTAATATTTTTCTTTTTATAAGGTTTTAATGCCTCCGTAACCATTAAAGGACCTAAGTCTGATCCTCCAATTCCAATGTTTACAATATCCGAAATCGGCTTCCCGGTATACCCCTTCCAACTTCCCGAAATGATGCTTTCTGAAAAAGTCTTCATTTTACCCAGTACTTCTTTTACTTCAGGCATTACATCCTTTCCATCTACAAGTACTTTTCTATCAGAGGCATTTCTGAGGGCGGTATGCAATACACTTCGATTTTCCGTTTGATTAATTTTCTCGCCACTAAATAAACTACCAACTGACTTTTCTAATTCTATTTCCTTTGCTAGATCAAAAAGTAATGTCAAGGTTTCATCCGTGATTATGTTTTTAGAATAATCGACAAGAATATCTTCAAACGTCAATGAAAATGTTGAAAAACGATCAGCATCATCTTGAAAACGATCTGTCATTTGCAGATCTTTTGCTGTGGTATTAAAATGTTTTCGAAGTTTTTCCCAGGCCTTGGTTTGAGTTGGATTTATATTTTTCAACATTTTGAAAGGTATTTTGCGTTTATGAAAAAGAACACAAAAATAGTCAAATTGAATAAATGAACTTGGATATATAGAATTAGTTTCATTTGTATTTCAACAAACTAATTGCGATAACTTTTGAAGGCAAAACAAAGGATTACTTTCTATTGCTTTGCTTTCCTTAAATAGAAAATGATGTTAAGTACTGACAATAAGGTGGAAATGTATTTGCGATAGGCTAGATATGATCTATTTGAATTTGTATTAGAATGGCAGTTTTGTCTTGACTTTTGGTTTTAAATTCAATTTCATCTTCTGCCCAGGAGATATTATTTGGAGTTATAATTTTATCTTCCAGAAGGGCGTCTAAATTTTCACTGATATGACCTGGATATTTTTTGAGATTGTTGAGTAATTCTTTAAAATCTATTGGCTTCTTGCTATAAAGGATACAGAGATTTTCTTGCCCGGGATCGCCAATTATTTTGATGTAATTGTCCTTGCTTGGGATTGTTACCTCACTTGACTTATAAATTAGGGCCGGGCTTATGTTTTCCTGGTAAGGAAATATTCTAAAAAAATTGCTTGATTCGTCAATGCCAAAGACATATACAAATGTTGGGTTATCATTTTTAATATAAACTCTAAAATAGTTTCCTGTAGTTAAGGGACTGATAGTTCTGAAAACACCATTTTCTAATTTTTGCATTTTAATATCTCTATTGTCATTTAGCTTGAGATTGATTGATCCTGAGAAGTTATGATTTCCATCTGGAGATTTTTCAATATTAAATACTTCATAAGCGTATTTGGTGAAATTCAAAAAATCATTGTACCTGATCCATATAAATCCACTATTCCCCCATTTTGTTCCCCAGCTATTAATTACTTCAAAAGCACCACCGTATTTATCATCGTTGTATCCTACAACGCAAAGTGCATGGCCCGGAAAGTCAGTACTAAATGTCTCCTTGGGCTGCCAAAAGTTTTTGGCCCTGTAGAAAGACGGGGGGCAATACATGCCAATTACTACCGGTAGGTTTTCTGATAAAGATTTTTTGACCGCCATCAATTTGAATCTATCTGAATGCTTGCTGTCAAATAGTTTGGTAAAGTCACTTATTTGCTCAGTATTATCTTTCGGAAGGATTTCTTCAGGGATTCCACGAGGACAAAATTCCAGAAAATCAACGTACTTTTTAACACCGGTATTTTTCAAAAAGCTTAATGCAGTATAAAGATCAACTCCTTGTTCACAATTTTCATCTTCTGAATTGCGGATATGGTAATAATTATAAGCAGGCGAATATGTTTGTTTGGTGATATACGTCCGATCACTCCAATTGTATCTCTGAGCTTCCAGGATTGTTTTGGCACTCCACGAAGATGCCCAGGAAGGTGAAGTATTTAACTGAAGCTGGTTTCCTGGTTTTGGGCAATACCTTTTTAGTGAAACAGCATGAGGTAAATTGCTAAAATCATTGGGGTTGATATTGGCTTTAATATTTGCTTTATTATAATTATCATCATTAAACACCAAGCCGGTACTGTACAATTGTCCATTAGCAAGGTGATGGACAATAAGAAGGATGAGTAGAGTGAAATATCGCATCAACTATTTCACCACAAATATAAAATCACTACCTGGTTCATTGGTTCCAAATTCTCCAAACCTGGGTTCAGGGTCAATTTTTTCTACAAATGATTTTATTTCAGAAAGAGTAAGTACGTTGTCATCACCGCCATAGGATCGAATAGCCTCCAACATTTTTCTGGTAAATGGAGAATGCTGACCCGGTCTGCCATCAGAAACATATTCCTTACCTCCGGATGTGAGAAATTTTCTTGTCTTATGTTTTAGCTTGCGATTTATATATTCAAAACGTTCCAGTTCATCTGAATTTGGTCCATATCCACGATGGGCAGCAGATCTGATATATGGATCGAAAGTACCTCCGAAACAAGCGTCAATTGTCAGGAAAATATGTTTGTTTGGGATATTGTCAATAATTCCCCTGAGATTGGTATGCGATATGTATGAAAGTCTTTCCTCGTCTGTTAATTTAGAATCTGCGCAAACCAAATATCCCTGGTTAAACAATTGGTCAAAATGACCATGTCCGGCAAACATGACAAACAACTGATCATTGGGCATAAAACTTTTTTTAGTGTATTCTCTGAGCTTTTGGAGTACTTCTCTTTTTGTTGGGTTTTTGACTACCTCCACCTCAAATCCATATATCGATGCTAAATCTGTAGAAATCGTCGATACATCGTTTACCGGATTTAGTAAATTATCCCAATACTCGTATTCGTCTGTAGCAAAAAGAATAGCATAATCTTTCCTGTTTAAAGCACTTTCTTTTTGGTCATTAATAGAAACATTTATTTTTCTAATTGAAGTTATCGTTCCCCCATCTTTATTTGAAGCTGTTATTCTAATTGTATTTTCGCCCGATCGCAACAAAACTTCCGTATCTACTTTTTGTTCGTAATCATTTATTGATTCAATAGATACCACCTCTAAGCCTCGTTGTTTGGTAAGTGGATAGTCATTTAGAAATACATCAACTTTATCCAATGCTTTTATTGACTTGATATTGACATGAAGTTTGTATTTTCTGCTTTCAAAATTTGTACTTTTTGCTTGCGGATTTATCCAATTAATTTCTGGAAGTAAAGCGCTAACTTCTGTTTTCGAAGATGTAAAGTCCAGAAAAAATTCATCTGTTTGCCCCGAAAAATTCATTTTCTGGGCAAAAGCACTATTAATTATAAAAAATAAAAAAATGGTAAAAAATGCTTTCATAATCATATTCATTTAACCGATAAAAAAATTAGTGTCTAACAATTCTTCCGTGAAAGTTTTTTGTTGATAAACCGTTAGAAACTTTTATGCTGTATATATATATTCCTTTTTCAATTTCCCTGCTTTGCGTAGCATCCCAATTAATATTATAAAGTCCATGACTTAAATTATCCAACTTACTGGTAAATACTTTTCTCCCCAAGAGGTTGAAGATATTGCATTCAAGGTTGTATTCACTATTAGAATATGGGAGATTAATCGGGAATGTGACTAACTCATTAAATGGATTTGGGAATGGTTTCATCACTTCAATCCTTATTTTACTGAGCTCGCCTTGGATAAAATACTTATCTCCATAAATCACTTTAAATGTGGTAGGTTGATCAAGAGCGAATGAATGGTTTTTATTCAATTGCATGTCTATCACTTTTTCCATGGCGACATCATATAGAATTAGTTTGCCTGGAGCATTTGCAACCATCTCAGCATCCCAGCTTATTGTAATATTTTTCTCTTCGAAATTTGTAGAAGCGATAAACTCCCAAATATAATTTTCATTTACTTTTACTATATCCCTCGAGAAAGCTGAAGAAAAATGTTCCGGATGATTGAAATACATATCCAGATGATCGGTAAATCTCGGCAATAGTGGGCGATCATATTTGTCGAAAGATTGGTCAGCATCTTCAGACATGCCAATTCCTCCAAATTCATTTTTTAATTTTCCATTATCCAAAGTAAAATTGACCAACCAACCATTAGCAATATCGCTAGCTGCCGAAATTCTGCCTCCATTATTATTTACTTTACCTATTGGAATTTGTAGACTTATTTTATTATTGGTAAATACAAAACCTCCAGCAAACTCTTTGAGGATAGTTGTTTCAAAGTATTTTTCATTGAAAGAATAGAGGCTGAGTTCATTATTGGAGAGACCATTAAATTCAAGAACTTCTGACCAGTTCAAATCAAAAGGATATGGGTTTCCTACCATATTCCATCCTTTTTCTAATTCCATCACAAAAAGATTGTCCCAATTGTTCTCTGGCGTTTGTGTGTTTTCAAATAAAATTAACTGATCGAGATTATTATTTTTATTAAACCAATATCCTTGCCCTTGCTTTATTTGAGATGAATTGTTAACGCCTATTTCAATAGTCTTTTTAAATTCATATTCAAACAGCCTCCAGGTATCCTTGCCGGAAGTGGGATAATCTGCAAATATTCTCGATGTCTTGTCGCTTTCTATATAATAGGGATTGGCGATAATTTTATAGCTTGCCTGTGATCCTAAGAAACTCTTGTTTACAGGATCAAATGGTTTAATATTAAAATGATTGTAGATATATCCAATGCCGGTAGAATCAATATTTTGAGCCGCATCAGTCACTTTAAAATAATATGCTAAACCCATTTCGTCTGCCATTATAGTTTTGATACCGGCATTTACAATAAATAATCTACCTCCTTCTTTTTCAATATAAATGGTATCAAGTGACATATATGTTCCTTGAGACCTAATAGGCTTATAAAAAAACTCTACTGATTGCAATTCCTGGTTGTCTGTTGCTTTGATAGAAACTACTATAGAATCTGTGTTTTCCTGGATTTTTGTAGGGTTTAGATTAAAATCTAAAATACGCGGTGCTTCTACATCGCTAATTTTTATCACTTCTATTGTAAAAGATTGTATTACAGACAAGCCGCCATCATCTGTAGATTTAACTTTAATTTGAATAAAGTTTGCTTCCGGTTCATTGTCATTAAATACCAGGGGAAATTTGGTGATTAAGTAACCTGAATTATCAATAAAAAAGTATTCCGTTCCTTTGATCAGCTCCAGGCTATGAGCGTCAGATTTATCCTGATCGTAGGTAATAAAATTATCTATTGCATACCCCAGGCCCATAGCATCCTGTATTTGTCTGATTTCTAAAGTAATACTATCCGGAGCATCATTCACGTCTACAACGGGAATGGTAAACGACTCAGTCTTACTAAATTCCCCATCAGTTGCTTTTAATCTGACCTTGTAGCTGTTTTTAACTTCAAAATTTAAGGCAATTGATGGCTTAAGTCTATTATCTATTAAACTAAATTTATCATTGTCATTATCACCCTCGCCCTGGGATAAGCTAAATGAATAATCTGAATTATTGTCCGGATCAATAACTTCTATTGTGGCAGTAGATTCAGCACTATTTTCTTGCATACTTGAAGGTGTGAGTGTAATTGCCTCAGGCATTTCATTTACATCTGCGACTTCAATTTCAAATGCTTTTTCAGTTGACAGACCTTTTTTGTCAGTAGCTTTCAATCTGATAAATTGTTGAGGGGTAGTTTCAAAATTTAGCGATACAGCAAGCTTGAGTACATTGGTTCCGGACTGGATGCTAAAATTAGAATTGTCATTTGATCCATTACCTGATACTAATGAGAAAGTATGTGTGTCTCCAATATCCTGATCATTAACGGAAATGCTGGTAGAAAAGGATAATGGTTCTAAATTTTCATTTACCACCAACGGCTTAGAGAGCTTTAAATTCGTGGGCCTTTCATTAATATCATTGATGGTAAGAGAAAATGATTTATCAACAAATTTACCATGACTATCGGTAGCTCTAACTCTAATAGATCTTGTATCACTCTCTTCAAAATTTAAAATCTTTGCTACTCGTAGCTCACCATCATTTACAGAAAAATAGGAGTTGTCGGTACTACCTGAGCCACCAACCAATGAAAACGTGGGATTGTCATCTTCCGGGTCCGGGTCAATTGCAGAAAATATCGCAAATTTTGAACCTATATTTTCATTTTCATTTTGAGATGTACTGGAAATGGAAAGATTTTTTGGTGGATTATTATCATATCTCCAGACTTGAGTATTTACAAAATTGTTAGATTCATTATTCCAACCGAGCAAAAATTGATTGTTGATTGGGTTGTGAGCAATAGTTTGTTCTCGCAGCGCATGATTTTGAGCTATTGAAGTCCCTGAATTTACCGACACTATTATGCTTTCTGCATCAATCGGGTTTAAACTTGATTTATCAACTCTCTGGAGGTAGCTATTGTAGGTATTGCTATTGGAATTTATCCATCGAGAACCATAATAGAATACTATATACTCTTCGCTAAATTTGCTAAATTGAATATTGGGTTTTTTAGCATCTTCAGTATTAGGATCGGATGGTAATGTCGTTATCGATTTATTGATAGGCGCCAATAGGGCTCCACTTTGACTCTGGATTTTTTGGGCTTTTATTTTATAATTGAGAGAAGCGGTAGCTATTTGATAATATGATTCTTCGTAAACAACGACAATCTCGTTGCCGGAAGAATTAACAATGACTGATGGATTTAGATATGAAATCCCAGAAGTTGGAGCTGGGCTGATTTTAAAAAAATCAATGATCACATCTCCTGTTGATGGCTCTAGAAATCCTCCCCATATTTCCGTGCCACCAGAAATATTTACCTCGAAGCAGGAAAAAATATTGCCATTATTCCAGGCAATTTTCGAATTAGTTATTCCATCATTTTCATCTGAAAATGCATCTTTTCCAATGTTAGTAGTTGTCAAGGAAATAGATTTAGTGTTGGCATTGACATAATTAATATTGAATTCGGTTCCACCTGCTCCCAATTTTACATGGTATCCTGTCATGTATGTATTGGATATGGGATTCAATGCAATTGTAGTATTTTCAAATGGATCGGATAGGGGATCACTGCTTAGTTCTACTGGAGAGTCCTTAATGCTAAATGTTGAAGCATTGATTGCAAGAAAAAGTATTTTACTGCCAAATTGTGCAGCAGACTTATAGGCAACCATAAATTCATTTTCTTGCTGGTTATAAACAATATTCAGGGCACTAACATTTGATGAGCTACATGCAGTTAAAATTATGCTGCTACCAATTTTTTCTCCAGTTATTGCATTGATTCGAGCGCCATACATTTTTTGATATCCTAAACAACTTGCGTCGAAATCTGTGTAAATCACAAAGTATTCATTGTTGTCTGGATTATAAATTGAGGCCGGAGACGCATCACCGCTATTTGTTCCCAAAACCTGAATTTGCTTGTTGATTATTTCTTGAGTTTCATCTGCAGAGACAGAACCATAAGCAAATAGCAATGCGATTAGGGAGCATGTATAAAAAATTGTGCGATATGTATAATTTCTATTTCCCATTATTATTCCGGTACTCCTGGAGGGTTGGGGATTCCGGTATCTTCATCCTTGGAAATTATCATTACTGCCACGAGGGCAACAATAGCCGCAGGGATAATTTTATACCCCAGAGGGATTTTTCTTCTCACAGAAAAGTTTTCACTTGTTTCTTCATCGATTAGGTTTTCAGTATTTAATATTTGAAATGTGTATCCTTTTCCGGGCTTCAGCTTAGCAGGAACTTCCCAGTTATAAGCCCCAGAATTATCCACAAGAAATGGGTCTGAGACAGGGAAGCCGTTTCGATTAATTTTTAATAATACCTTATGGCTTTTGGTACTTGTTTTCCATTTCAAATTGAAACTTTCGCCTCTAATGATCTTTAGATTGCTGTCAATATTCTTGAAAGATACGTAAGGGATATATTTATTGCCTTTGACCTTTAAGCTAAAATCACCCTTGAAAATCCCCAGTTCTTTTTGGGCGTCCCAGTAGATAATTTTGTTAGCACCGATTTGAATATTTTTTCCTACATCGCCCGTTGTATGTTGGAGGGGTGCGGTGAAATTGTCATGAGATCCATATAGATATAGTTCATAGTCCACCCCTTTTTCACCGAGAAGAAAATCATATTTTACTACCACCAAGCCATTCTCAAAAGTCATTGAAACACTATCCAATTCTTGACTTTTGGCAACTGTTATGGAACATAAAACAACAAAAATGAAAATGCTTAATTTTAGCCTCATTTAAAAAATCCTAATAAATTACAGGATAAAAATCTAATTCAATTGGTTTGAAATAATCGCCTTTATCTATGTTCAAGTGAATTATCACCTAAACCATTACTTTAATATAACCAAGGCTTAAAGGTAAGGTATTATTCTGATTCTAAATCAGGTATTTAACTAAAATAAAAAAATCGAGTTACGTTGTAATGTTTTGATAAAAAAGAAAAAAAATACCTTTTTTGAGCGAAAGTAAATCCATTATTTAAGCAAATATTTGGCGAAAATATAATGGTATTATTTAAAGATAATTTCTTGGATAAAAATTGAGAAATCGAAATCTAAGCCAATTCTCGGAGGTCAACAGGTACAACTCTCGACACGCCCTGCTCTACCATAGTAATTCCATAAATCACATCTGTACTTGCCATGGTTCGCTTATTGTGGGTGACAATAATAAACTGAGAATCTTCAGAAAATTTGCGAATTATTTTATTGAACTTATCTATGTTGGCATCGTCAAGAGGAGCGTCAACTTCATCGAAAATACAAAACGGCGCTGGCTTTAATAGGTATATTGAGAAAAGTAAGGATGTAGCCGTAAGTGTCTTTTCACCACCAGAAAGCTGACTAATGGTCAATGGTTTCTTACCTTTTGGCTTTGCAATGATTTCAATAGTTGACTCCAATGGGTTGTCGGGATTAAGAAGAAGCAAATCACAATCATCTTCCTCGGTAAAGAGAGATCTAAAAACTTTGATGAAGTTTTCTTTTATTTTATAGAATGCTGTTAAAAATGTTTCCTTGGCTACAAGATCAATTTCGTCAATTGTTGAAAGCAATGATTCCTTGGCTTTTTCAAGGTCATCCTTTTGTTCGGCAATAAAAATGTGTCTTTCTTTTATTTCATCATAGGCTTCCATAGCCATCGGATTTATAGGTCCTATTTTCTCCAATACTCCTTTTAGCTTAGATACTTTTTCGGTGAGCTCTTCTTCCGGCAATTGAGATTCATTTTGGCTTGAATCCATATCAACTATATCAGAAATGTTAATATCAAATTCGACTGAAAGGCGTTCTTTTACAGAATTCATTTCAAGCTTTAGGTCATTTGCCTTATTCTGAAATTCCATGAGTAGGCTATCAATATTCTCTTTTTCAGCATGGATTTTGCGTAAGGTTTTGTCAATTTCATCAATATGACCTCGCGTGGCATAGTAGTCTTTTTCAGCTTCATTTACGCCTTGTTCTATTGATTCTTTTTCTTTGTAAAGATCAATCAACTCATCTTCCCTAATCTCATTGCTATCAAGAAGTTTCTTTATTTCTTCTTCATTGCGCTGCAGATCACGTGTATTTTTTTCTATTCTTTCCTGCGCACTCTCACAGGCATTTTCTTTAAAAGAAATTTCTTGTAATAGACTACTTGATTTATTTTGTCGCTGGAGAAAAAGGATGTTCCCCTCGTTAAACTTTTGTGACTTATTTTCTAATATTGCTTTATGTCTATCTAATTCACCAACAAGTTCAACAAGTCTTAAGCCCTGCGAATTTATTTCTGTTTTTAGACTTTCTGCTATTGGAGTTAGTTTATGGATTTCCTGAGAGAGGATCTCTAAATTTTCTGCAATGTCTTCCTTTCTAACAGAATTACTACTCAATAGACTGGACATTTGCTCTTGCTTGGTTTCGAATGAAACCAACTCTTGTTTGATTAAGTTAATCTCCTTCTGAAGGTTTTCTATTGGAATCATTCTCGTTTGAGATTTCAATTGCTCTAACTCCTCAAGTTTTTGCTTGTGATTCTCAATAATGTCTTCAAGTTTTAATTGCAATTTCTTAACAGTTACCTGAAGCTTTTCAAGATTTTTTGCTCTTCCAATTCGTTTCCCTTCAAAGAGCCCTACTGAACCGCCGGATATTGAATATTTTCGTTTTGTGACTTTCCCGTTTTTTGTTATAAATATACTTTCATTGTCCTCAGGAATACTTGATTCAGGACCTGAAACAATATATACATCGTCAAGTATGTGCGCCACCATGTGCTTGTACTTGCTTTCATATTCTACAATCTCAGTGGCTGGGATAGCATTGTCAAAAAGTTTGGGATCATGTGGTTGAAATTTGTCAAACTTTTCGAGAATAAAAAAGTGTGCTTTACCCTTGGCGGCATCATTCAGTAAGTTTATTGCTTTAAATGCATCCTCTTCCTTGTTTACAATATAGTAATTCATGAAAGGCTCCAGAAAATTTTCTATGGTTACCCGGTACTTTTCACCACAGCTGATTATATCAGAAAGTAGGGGGGCATTTTTATTCCAGTTTACTTTTTTCTTTAAATATTTTATTGCTTCAGGGAAGCCTTCAAGATTTTCTACCAGTGATTTTGTGAGATTGTATTCATTTTGTTTAGCGTCGAGTTTTCGCCCGGTTTGCTGCTTTTCTTCTCGAATTACCTCTATTGTTTTTTCGGTAGCTTCAATGGTTTTTTGTAGTTGATTTTCATTTGCTTTAAGCAAGTTAAGATCCTTTTCTTTTGCGAAAAGTTTTTTATTCAATTGCTTTAATTTCCCATCAAACTCTGCGAGGTCGGCTGTTTTTTCTGAAGAATCAAAAGTTGTTTTTTCAAGTTCCAGTTTAAAGGAATTCAGTTGAACTTCCTTTATTTCAAGGTTTTTAGAGGCATTATATAATTCTTCTTTTTGTATCCGATTGGTTTCGTCTAATTTGTTGTATTCAACTTGCAGCTCGTTTGTTCTTATCTTCTGCTCTTCAAGATCACTTTTTAGGGCTTGCAATATTAGTTGATTCTCCTGAAGCATTTTTGACGCAGATTCTTTTTCCTGTTGAAGGCCTTTTAAGGCAAAGATTGCTCTTTCCTGACTCTGCTTGTCTTGCGCTAATTGTTCTTTGATGCTGTCACTTTTGTCATTTAGAAACCTTAAACGTTCATATTTTATTTTTTTCTCGCTTTCATAATTTCGAATATTGCCTACATGGCTATTTAACGATTTTTGTCTGCTTGCCAGTAATTTTTCTTTGCTAAGAAGATTTGTCTTAGCTCTCTCCATTTCTGCATCTTTTTCAGAAATTTGTTTGTTGAGGCTGATTTTGATATCATGCTCATTTTGCAATTGCTTGTTAAGATCGTTAAGCGCAATTTGTTGTTTTTCGATGCTTTTAACTGCAAGTTCGACACTGTATTTTTTGTATTCTTCCTTTATGGAAAAGTATCGTTTTGCTTGCCTTGCCTGCCGCTCCAGTGAACGCATGTTCTTGTCAATCTCAAACAGCAAATCTTCGACTCTGTCCAAGTCGGCGTCTGTATCTTTTAGTTTTTTGAGAGTTTCCTTTTTCCGAACCTTAAACTTGGATATTCCCGCAGCTTCTTCAAAAAGGTGCCTTCTCGAATTGTCTTTGTCATTGAGAATGTCATCAACCATGCTGAGCTCTATGATGGCATAGCTGTTGGAGGCGATCCCGGTATCAAGAAATAAATTAGTGATATCTTTCAATCTGCAGTTGATGCCATTCAGCAAATATTCACTATCTCCAGACCTGTAATACCTCCGGGTAATCGTTACATCATTGTACTCAACAGGGAGCAAATTTTTTGTATTTCTGAAACTCAATGATACTTCGGCAAGCTGTGTGGCTTTTCTTTTTTTAGTGCCATTAAAAACGATATTTTCGAGTTTGTCGGATCGCAATGCACTGATTTTTTGCTCTCCGAGTACCCATCGAATGGCATCAACAATATTGGATTTTCCACAGCCATTTGGGCCAACGATTCCTGTAATGCCTTCTCCAAAATTGATTTGAACTTTGTCGCCAAAGCTCTTAAATCCTTTAATTTCCAATTTTGTGAGTTGCATTCAGTTATTTCAATTTGTATTGAAGTATTCCAAAGAGAACAAAGTTAAAATTATATTTATATATTTGATTCACGATGGAAAATTTAGAAACTTATCTATACATATTTTTTGCTATCATCTACATTATTAGTAGGGTGTTAAAAGCAAAATCAAAGAAAAACCAAACGCAAAAGCCTATTGCAAATCCGCAGCAGCAACCATCTCATCAATTACCAAATAGCCCGTCAAGACCAAAGGGGGGATTCTCATTTGAAGATATACTGAAAGATTTTGAGAAAAGCCTTTCCGGAGACCAGTTTGAAGAAGAAAAAGACTTACAGATCGAGGAAATGCAAGCTGAAAAGCCTGTGGAGGTTGTCGAGGAAAAGTCAAACAAATACCAAAAATACAGACATAAAACCTTAAAAGAAGACGGTACAGAAATCATTAGAAAAAAAGCTAACTTTGAGCTGAGTGAGAACTTTAAAATTAAAGAAGAAATAGCAGGGAAGTATGCAAAAATGCTGCGTGAACCAGATGGTGTAAAAGATGCAGTTATTCTCAGCGAGATCATCAATCCCAAATACTTTTAGCCTGCATAATGCAGGAGATAATTCTTGATAAGAGTTGAACCTACCTACTAGGCCAAGCCATTTCCCTGAATGGAGATTATTCATGAATTATTGAGCTTAGGTTCTCAAAGAAACCTTTAGTTTGATTTAAATTACACTAATTTTTTGGTAGAAAATTTTAGGCTGAAATGGTTTTTTATTTTACATTTGCACCTCAAAATAGTAAGCCTTTGCAATTATCAAAATCACCATATCGAATTAGCTTTGACTCTTCCAGGAGGAGGCCCTCTGCGGGCTGATATATCATTATATTACCTATGCGGTAATTCCAAAAATTCTTTTTCAAAATATTATTGTAAATTCATAAAGTTTCATTTTAGTTGAAATGACTGATTTTAAAATTCTGGTTGCTGCCAGTGAACATATTAAATATGCTGAGGAAATAAGTAAATTAATCGCGTCTTCTGCTTCGGCCCGAGGGACAGGTATTGCTCAAAGGTCTCCTGAATATATTATTAATAAAATAGAAGAAGGAAAGGCAGTCATTGCCATATCTGATAAGGATGATTTTGCTGGGTTTTGTTACATCGAATCCTGGGGAGATAAATTCGCCGCTAACTCAGGACTGATTATATCAGAAAAATTCAGAAAAATGGGCTTGGCTATGCGCGTAAAACGCAAAGCATTCGAATTATCCAGAGCACTTTATCCCAAAGCAAAATTATTTGGTCTCACAACCAGCCTGGCCGTCATGAAAATCAACTCCGAATTAGGATATCGTCCAGTGACATTTTCAGAACTTACTGACGATGAGCATTTCTGGAAAGGTTGCCAGAGTTGTGTAAACTATGACATACTGACCCGAACAAAACGCAAGCATTGTTTGTGTACCGGAATGCTTTATAATCCTGTCGTAAAGTATAAACACCAAAAGAAAAAATTTAAAGATTATAAAGAAAAATATTCTGAATGGTTGAAAGCTAAAAGAGATTTTCTTTTAGGTAAAAAATAGTTCAAAAATTTAAATAACAATTTTTTAATTATGAACAAAAAAATAGTAGTACTGGCATATAGTGGAGGTTTAGATACATCATATTGTGTAAAGTACCTTACGGAAGATAAAGGATACGAAGTGCATTCTGTATTGGTAGATACAGGAGGTTTCTCTGCCGAAGAGCTAAAATCTGTTGAGGAAAGAGCCTATAAATTGGGTGTGACCAATCACAAAAATATTTTTGCGGTAAATGAGTTCTATCAAAATTGTATCAAATACATGATTTTTGGAAATACATTGCGCAACAATACTTACCCACTATCTGTAAGCGCCGAGCGGGTATTTCAGGCAACCTCAATTGCCGAATATGCAGTGAAGCTCGGGGCAGATGCCATAGCACACGGCAGCACAGGGGCTGGCAATGATCAGGTCCGGTTTGATATGATTTTTCATATCATGGCACCTTACATTGAGGTGATTACGCCGATCAGAGACATGCAATTATCGCGTGAGGCCGAGATCGAATATCTAAAAAGTAAGGGTGTAGAAATGGATTGGTCGAAGACGCTATATTCTATTAACCAAGGAATTTGGGGTACTTCTATTGGAGGAAAAGAGACCTTGACGTCTGATCAGAATTTGCCGGACGAGGCATACCCTAATCCATGTAAAAAGGATGGTCAACAAACCATCACCTTAAAATTTGTTAAAGGCGAATTGGTTGGCCTGGATAACGAGACATTTGAAAATCCGGTGGATGCTATTCAAAAATTAAATGCCATCGCTTCTGAATATGCAATTGGTAGAGATACCCATGTGGGTGATACCATTATTGGGATTAAAGGCAGAGTTGGATTTGAGGCAGCAGCGCCAATGATCATCATCAAAGCCCATCATTTGTTAGAAAAGCATGTATTGACTAAGTGGCAACAATATTGGAAAGAGCAACTTGGCAATTGGTATGGGATGCTTGTGCATGAAGGCCAGTTTTTGGAACCTGTAATGCGAAATGTGGAGAAATTTCTTGAAGATACCCAGGATCATGTTACCGGCGAAGTTATTGTAAATCTGTTGCCATATAGATTTACCCTCCAGGGGATAAAATCTTCTTACGATTTGATGGCTTCAGAATTTGGTTCTTATGGAGAGATGAACAAAGGATATTCCGGAGAAGACGTAAAGGGATTTTCTAAAATGCTGTCTAATCAGGTAATGATTTATAATAAAGTAAGCGAAGCAAATGAAAAAGGTTAAAGTAGGAGTAGTCGGAGGAGCAGGATATACTGGTGGCGAATTGATTCGGATTTTGCTCAACCATCCAGAGGCAGAATTAACTTTTGTGCATAGCGCAAGCAATGGAGGCAATCCATTTTATAAAGTGCATCGAGATTTGATTGGTGAAACCGGCATGGTATTTACGGATGTTTTTGATGATGCCGGGATTGATGTATTATTTTTATGCGCCGGACATGGACAATCGAAGACTTTTTTAGAGCATAACAAAGTAAGAGATGCTGTGAAGGTGATTGATCTGAGTCAGGATTTTAGAATTAAGGATTCAAATCACCCAAGGGTATTCACTTATGGATTGGTAGAATCGGAACGTGAGCAAATAAAGCATGCCAAAAATATTGCCAACCCCGGTTGCTTTGCTACCTGTATTCAGCTTGGATTAATTCCTTTGGCGAAGACAGGAAATTTGAATGCAGAAATCCATATCAGCGCCATGACCGGATCTACCGGTGCGGGGCAAAAGCCAACACCGATGTCTCATTTTTCATGGAGAAATAACAACATTTCGGTTTATAAAGCATTCCAACACCAGCATTTGCTGGAGATAGGGCAGAGTCTGGCAAGTTGGCAAAATGGTTTTAAACAGGACATCAACTTTATTCCTTTTCGGGGAAACTTTACAAGAGGAATTTTGGCGTCAATTTACATGGATACAGATTTGAGCGAGCAGGAGTTGATTGCTCTGTTTAAGGATTATTATGAGCCTTATCCTTTTGTACATATCTCAGATGAAAACATCGATTTGAAGCAGGTGGTAAATACAAACAAAGGATTGCTGCACATCGAAAAGCATGGAAAAAAGGCATTTATTCTCTCTGCCATAGACAACCTGATCAAAGGAGCTTCCGGGCAAGCAATACAGAATATGAACCTGATGTTTGGGTTGGACGAAAAGGCAGGATTAAATTTGAAGGCAGTGGCTTTTTAGAGGGTTAGAGGAATTTTATTTTATCCCTCCTCAGAGTCTTCTACGAGTGATCCTGAGAATGTGAATTCAATCATCTATAATTTCTCATAACATAATTATATTTAGTTGTGAGTCTTATAACTCCAGTTACGCTTTAGCTACTGGAAGTTGAGTTCAACAAGTTCTTTTAATAAGATCAAAAATTTATTAAATTGATAAAAAATACAGTTGAGATATGTGCATTTGTTCATATCTCTACGTTGAGAGCCATTTCTGCATGAGTGAAATAAATCTTATAAACCTCGAATTTAACTGCCCTGAGAATAGGAACACTCTCGAAAAAGCTGAGAACGGTTACAATTGTGACAAATGCTCCAAAAACGTAATTGACTTCACTAACGAGTCGAACGATAAACTCCAACGGATAATTTCGGAATCCCTTAAACCTGTTTATGGAATTTTCAAACGATCTCAACTGAGCCAAAAGTTCATGAAATATGCTGCAACAACGTTCATAGCAACGGCAACTTCATTTGCTGCGAATGGTCAGGGTATTATAGTTAAGGATAGCGTGGAACAGGCCTGCAAGCACCTTGAAGAAGAACACGAAGAACTTGGAGAATTCTTTGGGACAATTATCGAAACCCAAGCTGAACCAATTGGAGGATACAAGAAATTCTTTGAGGCTTTGTCTGACTCAATTAAGTTTCCCAAAGGTTTAACAGGAAAGGGCAAAGTGTTTGTTCAATTCACAGTTGATTCTCTCGGACAGATGAGTGACTTTAAGATAGTAAGAGGCTATAACGAGCTTGCTGAACAGGCAACTTTATTGGCAATGTCCACCTGAATTTTCTGTTCAAGCCAGGCGAACAACGAGGTAGGCCAATCAAAACAAGGTTAGTGATTCCAATTACTTTTGACCCAAAAACGAAGAAATAAACGGCTCTCAACATGGCCTATCATCCATGGGGTTTAGTTGTAAACGAAACTTTGGTGCAGTTTGCAATCTCCGCCATGTATGAATAAATTTGAAATCGGACATGGCTTGGTGGTGACGGAAACTGAATTCAGTTATCCCTCCTCAGAGTCTTCTACGAACAACGCTGATGAAGAAAAATAATTTTTAGAAAATCCACCAGCATTCTATTTTAAGAGTCCTATTATTGAGATTTACACCTTGTTAAGCAGCAATAAAATGAAAACATCCTATTCCTTACTGATCTCCGCCTTCCTCATAACTACTTTCTGTTCATGTGACCGCGAATACATTGATGTCAATAATCAAAGTATTTATTTTGAATATTCACACATTAATAACGCTTGGGGATTTAGTTACAGGCACTGGATTATAGATGCTGCAGGAAATGTTAGGGTGAATAGCAAGGGTGATTCTATTATATGGATAGACCCCAAATACCTAAATGATTATACACTCATGTTTGATTCCATCATTTATAAAATTGATAAAGTCCAACTAAAAAAATACGTAAATCTAATTCCAGAGGCTGCATTAGGCGAGGTTAGAAAAAAGAAGAATCACATGAGAGATGCTGGGAGATTTGAATTTAACTGTTTTGCTGGAAATCGAAACAATTATATTAAGCGTCAAGACAAAGGGTATAAAACTGTTTTGTTAAGTTCTTCATGGGATGGAGGCTCAGCAACTAATATTGATTCAAGTGCCATTAAAATTGATGGTTGGTTAAAAGGGTTGCATATTGAAATATATTCAAATAATTAACAGGAGCATAAAGGTTTAATGCCCCGAGCTTGTTTACTATTCTTCAAAAAAACACTCCCTTTTAATATTTTGGTACCAAAAGGGAGTGAGCATTAAAACAAAAATCCGACTGAAAAAGCAATCCTTCTAAGGATGCGTTTTTCAGAAATATCAACATCATTATTATTTCTCATCCAGGGGCGAGAATCTATATATTCTGCTGATGTATTTTGGCTGATGTATCCAAGGGTAAAGATCATTGAACTGCTATGAAAATTAACTTGGTAACCTAAGCCAAGTTGCCAATATAAGCCTCCATTTACATTTACAATTTCAAAATTGTTATCATACTTATTGGTATTCCATGCAAAACCATATCCGATATCTCCGTAGTAAAAAGGAGATACTTTCTTTTCGTATAAATATCCTTTAAGCTGAAGGTATATTGGCATGGTGATATAATTTTCATATTTATTTATACCCAATCCTAATCCCGCACCAAGATATTTATTGAATTGATATCCATTTATGGTTTGTAAGGAAACATCTAAGTTTTCTTCAGCAAACATGACCCCTCCTTTAATTTCATGATAATACGATTCTGTTTTTACAGATGGCGGGTTGCCTGGCTTTTCGTTGAAATCGCCATTGGCATTTCCATAACCAGAAAAGTTAATGCTACTGATATGATCATATTTAATTAATATAATATTTGAATCGTCTATTTTCACTTTGAGCCTCGTGCTGTCAAATGACCCAATAATTCCTCCTTTTATTATATTGCCGTTCTTCAACGTTATTTTAGCTTGCTTGTCATTTTGAGCTACTGAATCCAAGTGAAAAACTAAAATAAAAAGTAGAGCTATAAGTAAAAAAGGCGGTCTCATATTTTTAGCCATAATTTACAGCATAGGTGTTTTGCGTGAGATAGATATCACGCTGAGGAATTTGATATCATTCGGATCGGAATAATCAAATTGATATAAACCTTTGTTACCAATCATGATAAGATTGTTATCATAAGGAATAACATCGAAAGCATCTAATTCTCCATAGTAGGCGAGTAAGTTACTGCTGATTTTATAGGCATCGGTTGCGTCAAATATTTTCAACCCTGCTTTTCCTTCCGTGATAAATAAAGTGCCATTATCTATCCCTAATCCATGCGGATTGGTCATGGGGTAAGATTTGAGTAATACTGGATTTCTAAGATTGCTGATGTCGATGACGTCTAATTGATTAATATTATTTCGACATCCTGTTCCCCCACGCAATGTCACGTATGCGATATCATTTTCTACCACAACAGGATCGCAGCTTACGATATGTTCAAAAGTGGACAGATGAACAGGCAGATCAGGGTCAGAATTGTCATAAATAATCATACCGGATTGCGTGCCCAAAAATAGATTGTCTTTATAAGGGAAAATAGTTTCGATACCCCACCCGATATTCAGGTTAGCTCCCGGTACGGGGTTGTCTAAATTGCTTATGTCAAATACCTGCATATTGCTATTGTCTATGCTATACAGGTGTTCCTTCATGATGGTAAACCTGGCCATCGATCCGCCTATCCCTGTTTGTATGGCCTTGGCGGCAAAACTATTAACATCATTCGCAAGAGCAAATTCTCCTCTAAAAGCTATCCCTGAATTGTGGTTAAAGAAAGATGGGAAAGACCCATTAAATTCACTTTCGCTTACTTCAACAATTTCTTTTGGCTCCCAATCCATCACCACTCCTTTTTCTGCATCGTAGTTTTGACCTGGTTGGGTAAGGTTCAGGAATATATCATTAATTCTATTTTTGAGAATGACATTTTTAGGGTTTGTAATATCTAGGACAACAAGATCGATATAACTGTCGGCAAATAATCTACCACCTCTTACTGCCATTTCGTAATTCCCCGGGATATTTATGAAACTGATAATTTCGGGCTCCTCTTTATTTTCATTGTTGATTATATGGATACCTTTCCCAGGTTCATTAAGAAGAATATAATTTTGATATAAATAAATCTTTCCTGTATTGGTCACTTCTGCTGGTGGTAAAATTTCGAAGGACGACCTAAGGTCTACAGTGCTAAGATAAATAGGCTCCATTACCGTATATCTTTGCGTGATTTCTACCTTGTCGGTGCAGGCGGTGAATAATATGCCTGCTGCGGCAATACATATTCCAGCGATTAGAATAAAACTTTTTAGGGTGTTCTGTTTGTTCTTTTTCATAGTTTTAAATTTTAATAAAAGTTGGTTAGTCTAATTGACACGATGTTTTATGGAAAAGTTGGAAGTCGTGGTGTTTTTTTATTCGAGACCTCTGTCAGGCTAAAACTCTTTTTGAAGTGCTGAGGATAAAAGTATATTTTTGTTGAGTCCACTCAGAAAACAAAGTTACCCTTCCTCAGCGTCACCTGATAAGGGATGCTGAGGAGGGAAAATTTGAACAGTTGAAATCCTCATAACACCATAGATAAGTTGTGAAGAATTTAATCATGAGTCCATTGAAAGGAAAACGAGGTTGAAGGTATTTACATTTTAGCATTCAAGCATTAATTATGAAAAAATTTTTAAATATTCACGATGTCGATGACGTCAATGCCTTGGTTCGGGAGGCAATGTATTGTAAGAAAAATCCAAGAGCAGATCATGAATTGGGTAAAAATAAAATGCTGGGATTAATATTTATGAATCCGAGTTTGCGTACCCGACTCAGCACGCAAAAAGCTGCGATCAACCTTGGAATGGATGTGATGGTGATGAATTTTAGCGGCGAAGGTTGGGCTTTGGAAACTCAGGAAGGCGTTATTATGAATGGCGACAAGGCAGAACACATCAAAGAGGCAGCAGCAGTGGTTGGTGCCTATTGCGATATCATTGGACTGCGGTCATTTCCTTCTCTGAAAAATCGCGAACTGGATTATAAAGATCATGTGATCAATGAATTTGTGAAATACGCCGGAGTGCCAATTGTAAGTCTGGAATCTGCGACAGTCCACCCGTGTCAGAGTTTGGCAGATGTGCTTACTATCGAAGAAACAAAACAAGTTGAGCGGCCAAAGGTGGTCTTGACCTGGGCACCTCATCTTCGTGCATTGCCACAGTCGGTTGCCAATTCATTTGCAGAATGGATGAATCGGACAAATTATGATTTTGTAATTGCCAATCCGGAAGGATACGATCTTTCAAAGGAATATACTGGGAACGCCAAAATTGTCCATGATCCGGATGAAGCCTATCGAGGTGCCGATTTTATCTATGCCAAGAACTGGTCGTCATATCAGCAATATGGCCAGATACTTTCTTCAGATGCCAACTGGATGGTTGATGAGCGAAAAATGAAGCTGACAAATCAGGCTAAATTTATGCATTGTTTGCCTGTGAGAAGGAATGTGGTGGTAGGTGATGCTGTAATTGATAGTGAAAGTTCAATTGTAATTCAGCAAGCTGGCAATAGAGAATTTGCTGCCCAAGCTGTACTGAAAAGGATATTGATTGGGATTTAGAGAGTTTCATAACAATTGCAGTAGATATTTGCTATTATGGAACAGACAGAAACATTAATGAACTGATTGAAATAGGTTAAGAACTTTATAAGTTTATTCAAACTGATAAATGAAAGAAAAAGATACTTTAAAAGTATTTGAAGATAGCACTATTCGCACTGTTTGGGATAGTGATATTGAAAAGTGGTACATGTCTATTGTTGATGTAATCTCTGTTTTAACAGAAAGTACAAATCCTCAAGTTTATTGGAGAGTACTAAAAAAACGACTTTTGGAAGAGGGAAACCAAACCGTTACAAATTGTAACGGTTTGAAGATGCTTGCACCAGATGGTAAAATGCGAATGACAGATGTGGCAGACACAGAACAACTTTTCAGATTAGTACAATCCATACCCTCGCCTAAAGCTGAGCCTTTTAAACTCTGGTTGGCTCAAATTGCTTCGGAGCGTTTGGATGAAATGCAAGACCCTGAATTAACTATCGACAGGGCATTGAAAGATTATTTAGAATTGGGCTATTCTGAAAACTGGATTAATCAAAGACTCAAAAGCATTGAAGTACGCAAAGAGTTAACTGATGAATGGAAAAAAAGAGGATTGAAAGAAGGCGTGCAATTTGCCACACTAACAAATATATTGACCAAAGCCTGGGCTGATAAAACCACCAAAGAATACAAAGTTCTTAAAGGGTTGAAAAAAGAAAACCTGCGAGACAATATGACAAATACTGAACTGATTTTAAATATGCTTGCCGAAGCATCTACAAAGGATATTTCGCAAGCCGTAAAACCAAAAAAATTTGCAGAAAGTAAGAGTGTTGCACAACAAGGAGGTAATGTTGCTAATGTTGCAAGAAAAGAATTGGAAGCAAAAACAGGCAATAAAGTAGTAAGCCCGATAAATGCGAAAACTGTTTTGAGAGAAATAAGTACCACCAAAAAAAAGATCTCTGAAAAAAAATTATAATGAGCAGCTATACAATTTTAAATAGAAACTGCTTTCTTCAACATCCATAAAAATTTAATTATGATAAAAGAGCTACTACACATATTTAAAATAGGAGGGAAGATCGTTGAAGATATGGTGGAACTTGCCACATTTCTGGAAAGCTTTGCTAAACTCCAAGGAAATAAAATCCTTGTTCACGGAGGTGGAAAAAGGGTTTCTGAAATGAGTCGCCGATTGGGCATCGAAGTAAAAATGATTGACGGTCGCAGGATTACCGATGCAGATACGCTTGAGGTGGTAAAGATGATGCTCGCCGGAGTGGCCAATAAAAATGTGGTGAGCAAACTGCAAGGGTATGGGTGTAATGCCATCGGGCTAACCGGAGCTGATGGCAATACCATATTAGCAGATAAGCGACCTTTAGTAAACGGAATTGATTATGGCTTTGTGGGAGATGTGAAAAGTGTCAACAACGAGGTGATACAAAAATTAATCAATGCCGGACTTATACCGGTCTTTGCTGCGATGACGCACAATGGCCAGGGCGATCTTTTCAATACCAATGCCGATACCATTGCTGCTAGTGTCGCTGTTGGGATGTCAATTGATTTTGAAGTGGAACTGAACTATTGCTTTGAACTCCATGGGGTTTTGAAGGATATCAATGATCCTGCAAGTGTGATCCATGAGATCAATAAAAATAATTATGCACAGTTGATAGCAGATGGCATTATCAATTTCGGAATGATACCAAAAATAGACAATGCCTTTGATGCCTTGGAGGCTGGTGTTAAACAAGTGCGGATCATGAATTCGAAGCATATTATAAAATTGGCGGAAGGAATAAATCAGGTGGGAACAACCATTCTAAACTGAATGAATATGGGACACGAAGAATACATTGCTTTGCTGCAAAAGTTGATTTCTACCCCTTCGATAAGCCGGGAGGAGGAAAAAACGGCAGCAATCCTTCGGGAGTTTTTTGTTGAAAAAGGCCTAAAAATCCATGGAATCAAAAATAATATCATTGCCAAAAACAAGCATTTCGAATCAGGTAAACCGACTTTTTTACTCAACTCACATCACGATACGGTAAAGCCCAATGCTTCATGGAAAAAGGACCCGATGACCCCGGTGGTTGTCGATGGCAAGCTTTACGGCCTGGGCAGTAATGACGCAGGAGGATGCCTGGTGTCGCTGATTGCGGTATTCATGGATATTTATGATAAAAAAGGCCTTGGCTACAATGTGATACTGGCAGCGACTGCCGAAGAAGAAATCAGTGGAAAAAATGGTATTGAACTGGTGTTGCCGGAGTTGGGAAAGATTGACTTTGCCATCGTTGGCGAACCTACACTGTTGCAAATGGCAATTGCAGAAAAGGGCCTCATGGTACTCGATTGTGTGGCAAAAGGCGTTTCCGGCCACGCTGCCCGGGATGAGGGAGAAAACGCGATTTATAAAGCGCTAAAAGATATTGAATGGTTTCATGATTTTCATTTTGATAAAATCTCCGAAGTGCTTGGTGAGGTCAAAATGAATGTGACGATGATTGATGCGGGTACACAGCACAATGTAGTTCCTGATGAGTGTCATTTTGTGGTGGATGTGCGAAGCACGGATGCCTATACCAATGACGAGGTCCTGGCAATTATAAAAGATAATGTCACTTGTGAAGTGGCTGCCCGGTCAACAAGATTGCAACCTTCAGGATTGCCGGAAGATCATATCCTGCGCTCAACTGCGGAAGAGTTGAAGATCAAAACCTTCGGTTCTCCAACACTTTCCGATCAAGTGCTTATGCCTTTTCCATCAGTAAAAATCGGCCCTGGAGATTCTGCCAGATCGCATACTGCAGATGAGTATATTGGCATTCAGGAAATTGTAGATGGAATAAGTTTATATAAAAATTTAATTAAAAAAATTGTAGTCAAAAATGGCTGAATCAAAAAATAAATTGTGGCAAAAGGGCGTCAGTGTTCATGACGAAATTGACAAATTTACAGTTGGTATGGACCGGGAGTTAGATTTGATGCTTGCCAAATACGATGTGATCGGATCATTGGCACACATCAATATGCTTACTTCTATCGGTTTGCTCACGGAGGCCGAACTGGAAATTTTAAGCCAGGAGTTATCGAAAATCCATAAGGAGATTGAAGCCGGCAATTTTAAAATTGTAGATGGCGTAGAAGATGTGCACTCGCAAGTGGAGCTGATGTTGACCAAAAAACTCGATGATGTTGGTAAAAAAATACATTCAGGCAGGTCGCGTAATGACCAGGTACTGTTGGACTTAAAACTATTTATGCGTGCCGAGGTTTTGGAGATGACTGAATTGATGGAGCAGCTTTTTAACCGACTGATTTCACTGAGCAATCAACACAAAGACACGTTACTGCCCGGCTACACCCACCTACAGGTGGCCATGCCTTCCTCATTCGGACTTTGGTTTGGTGCTTATGCCGAATCGCTGGCAGATGACCTGATAATTTTGAAATCCGCCTATGAGATCATAAACAGAAATCCGCTGGGATCTGCTGCAGGTTATGGTTCTTCATTCCCGCTTAACCGTCAAATGACCACCGATCTGCTGGGTTTTGAATCCATGAATTACAATGTGGTGTATGCGCAGATGGGCAGGGGCAAGGCGGAAAAAGTATTAGCCAATGCCATGGCAACAATCGCAGAGACTATTAGCAAATTTTCCATGGATGTGTGTTTGTACATGGGCCAAAATCATGGATTTATCAGCTTTCCTGATGAATATACCACGGGGTCGAGCATTATGCCCCACAAGAAAAACCCAGATGTTTTTGAATTGCTCAGGGCACGATCAAATAAACTGAAAGCCTTGCCAAATGAAATTGCCATGATCACCACGAACCTCCCATCGGGATATCACCGCGACCTGCAAATGATCAAGGAGAGCTTTATGCCTGCTTTTACCAACATGAAGGAATGCTTGTACATGACCCGCTTTATGCTAGAAAAAATCAATATAAAGGAGGAGATTGTAAAAGATGAAAAGTACAAATTTATGTTCAGCGTGGAGTTGGTTAACCAACTGGTGTTGGAGGGAATGCCATTCAGAGATGCTTATGTAGAAGTGGGCCGCAGAATTGAAAATGGTGAATTTGAAATTCCCTCAAAACTGAACCACACCCATGAAGGCAGCCTGGGAAATCTATGCAATGATGAAATAGAGCAGCGGTTTCGGCTTGGTTCAAAGTATTTCAAAGAGCAACAATTATTAATATCTGATAAAGAGAAATCCCTTCTTGGTTAGAGGATAGCTGATTCAATTGGTCCTGTCAGAAATTTAAAAAGTAATCGAAAATTAAAGATTTACATATATATTTGATTCTGAAAATTGCATTAAGTTAAATAGTTTTAAAATTATAGGTATGAGAAAAAGTTTTTTTTTAGAATACATAGCAATCTTTTTGATAGTATTTGCTTGTCAGGAAAAAGAAAAATCAGATCAAATAACTGAACAACAAAATGAATCTGAGTTGTTGAGTCTGAAATCGGATACATCGGATTGGTCACAGGAAGGGCCATTTTTTGATGATATAAGACCAGTGTATTTTGAAACAGACATCGAAGCGTTAATTCAAATTAATAATGAAAATGATATCATTGAAAAAAGAATTCAACTAATAAATTTTATATGGGGAAAAGAAGACTTTCCGGATAAAAAAATTCCTGCTATTGAAAATAGTATTAAGGATCAACGATACGATTCCCTTTATCAGCATAATTTGGAAAGGATTGATAAACTTAGTGTTAGCATGGATTATGGTTTAAAATCAATCGCTTATCACTTCATCCCAAAAGAAAGCAATAATACACTGATGATTTATCAGCAGGGTCACGGAGGGGATTTTATTATCGGTATTGAGACCATCAAGTTCTTTCTCAAAAATGGGTATAGTGTTATGGCTTTTTCAATGCCTTTGGTAGGAATGAATAATCAACCAATTGTTAATCTTCCAAGATTTGGAAAAATCAAACTTACCACGCATGACCACTTAGCATTACTTCCAAATAACGCCATTAAATATTTTATGGAACCGATTATTGCAAGTATAAATTATGCCAATAAATTCAATTACGATGCTGTGCATATGATTGGACTTTCGGGCGGCGGCTGGACAACAACGTTATGTGGAGCCATCGACATCAGGATCAAACACAGCTATCCAACAGCAGGTTCATTGCCAACTTACCTCCGGTCGGAATGCTATCGCGACTGGGGTGACTATGAGCAAAGTTTGCCGGAACTTTATCGTATCGCAAATTTTCTGGAACTTTATATGATGGGCTCCAATGGCGAGGGACGAAAGCAATTCCAAATACTTAATCAATATGATGCGTGTTGTTTTGGGGGTATCAAACATCGCACCTATGAAAAGATATTGAAAAACAGGATCAAAGAAGTAGGCAATAGTGATTATGATATTTTCCTTGACAGCAGTCACAAGGAACACAAAATATCTGAGCAAGCATTGATTGTTGTCTTAAATGATCTGCAATAAGTAAAAAATGCCCTTTAATTTATAACCTTGCCAAATGAAATTGCCTTGATTACCGCAAACCTCCCAGCGGGGTATCATTGAGATTTGCAGATTATTAAGGTAAGTTTTGGTCGCAGAATTGAAAACGGTGTATTTGATATCCCTTCAAAACTGAACTACACGCATGAGGGTAGCCTGGGGAATTTGTACAATGATAAAATTGAGCAGCGGTTTCAACTTGGTTTGAACTATTTTAAAGAGCAACAATTGTTAATATCTGATAAAGAGAAATTCCTTCTTGATCAATTAAAAATAAAAAAATGAGCAAAAAACTTCAAAATAAAATCGCTATCGTAACCGGAGCTACCAGCGGTATGGGTGCTGCGATTGCAAAACTATTTGCCGCTGAGGGGGCAAAAGTTATAGTCAATGGCCGGAATGAAGAACGAGGAAACCAGATTGTAAGTAGCATTATAGAAAATGACGGCCAGGCTACATTCGTTCAAAGTGATATTTCTACTGAAGAGGGAAATGCCTTACTCTTCCATGAAACGATTAAAGCCTATGGCGCATTGGATATTGTTGTCGCAAATGCTGGATATTTGGGGATAGGCTCTATTACAGAAGTTTCAATAGACACCTGGCATCAAACCATTAATACGAACTTGAATAGCATTTTTTACCTGCTTCGACTTGCCATCCCTGAGATGCTGAAAAGAGGAAAGGGAAATGTGATCGTAAATGGATCGATTGCGGCATTTAAAAGTTTCCCCAAGCATCCAGCATACAATGCCTCCAAAGGAGCATTGGTGCCATTGATTAAACAAATTGCCTTGGAATATGGACCAGAAATTCGCGCCAACCTGATTTGCCCCGGGCCTATTGATACTCCGCTACTTTGGGATTCTGCTAAGGCATTTCCAAATCCACGAAAGGCAATCGATGGTGCAGCTAGGGCAACGGTATTAAAAAAACTTGGTACTCCGGAAGATGTGGCAAAAGCAGCATTGTTTCTCGCTTCTGATGATTCTTCGTTTATCACAGGAACTTCGATCACGGTGGATGGTGGCATAATGACCAAATAGAAATCAAATTATCAATAATGTATCAATGAGAATATTAAGCATTTATAAATTGTTCTGCTCAGCTGCTATTAGTTTGATATTAGCAATAAATTGTTTTGCTCAGGAAAATGATCAAGTTAAAACGGATTTTTCTTTTGGTGTCATTGCCGACTGTCAGTATTGCAATGTTGTTGGTGTGGGCGAAAGAAAATATTCGTTGTCTCCTCAAAAGTTAAGTAAATGTGTTGACCATTTTAATGGTTTGAACCCGGGTTTTGTAGTACATCTTGGAGATTTTATTGATCGTGATTTTGAAAGCTTTGATGTTGTAGGGCCAATTTACAATCAATTAAAGATGCCTAAATACCATGTCCTTGGAAATCATGATTTTTCGGTTTCTGATAACTTGAAGAAAGACGTGCCGGCAAAAATGGGTCTATCTAAAAAATATTACGATTTTGAATTGAATGACTGGAGGTTTATTGTACTTGATGGAAATGATATAAGTTTTCATGCCTATCCAAAAAATAGTGAGCCATACAATGCTGCATCAAATTATTACGAAGAGCATCAGATTTCATCTCCAAAATGGAACGGAGCTACTGGGCCTGACCAGATAATTTGGCTCAAATCAGTTCTCAATAGTGCTGAACAAAATGGAGAAAGCGTTGTGATGTTTTGTCATTTTCCAATATATCCGAAAAATGTACATAACCTTTGGAATGCTTCTGAAATCATCGAGATTATTAAGGAATATTCATGTGTCAAAGCCTACATGAACGGGCACAATCATGCTGGGAATTATGGTATAAAAGAAAATATTCATTTTTTGACGTTCAAGGGAATGGTTGATACAAAAGAAAATTCATATGCCTTGGTTGAGGTGTCCAAAGACTATCTTCGGGTGACAGGATTTGGTAGAGAAGAAAACAGGAAATTGAAAATTAATAAAAATTGAACTACAAAGTTATGGGTATTACGCATATAAGTGAGTTTCAAGCAGCAGAAGGAAAAGCTGAGGAATTATTTGATTTTTTAAAATCATTAGTGCCCTATATTTCTTCCTCGAACAGATCCGATTAATTTTATTTCAATTCTGCGGTAAAACCGGATTTTCGCTGATAAAATATTGAATAATGAAATTTATTATTTGCTTCGCAAGACAATCTTTGTACTTTTGCAGACCTTAATGAAAAAGGTCTCGTGGCCGAGCGGCTAGGCGGAGGTCTGCAAAACCTTTCACGGCGGTTCGAATCCGCCCGAGACCTCGAAAGAGGGAAAAAGCCTGTTTAAATATAAATAAACAGGCTTTCCTCTTTATACAGGCACATTACATTGAGGTGATTTATCGGGGAATGTTTCAACAATGCTTCAACAAGGGATATGGTTCGTTTCGATACTTGTCACTTTTTTAAATTGTTTTCAATCATATAAGTTTGAAATTGCATATAAGGGTACTACCTCAATATTGTCATAAGCTGAGAAGTTTTCGAGAGATATTCTAATGCCTTTGGACGCGTTTCGCTCTTTTAGAAAAAGATGCATGCTTTGCATTTTGCCACTGCCCCCTGATTTTACCTCAACAGGTACTACATCACCGCCTTGCGCTATCAAATAGTCGATTTCGGCATGGCTACCTCTCTTTTCCCGATGCCAATAATACAGTTGTTTCTTTTCATGAAAATCTGCATATTTTATCATTTCAAGTCCGGCGAATGTTTCTGCAATATTTCCTTTATTTAGCATGTCGATATTTTGTGCAAGGAGATAATCAGATAGCCTCAATCCTGCGTTTTGCTGGAATATCCCTGTGTCAAGCAAAAGTGCTTTAAATTTCTTATAATTGATTTCTGCTCCTAATGGAACACCCTGCCCTGACGAATGATATACCTTATGTACCAGCCCTGCCATTTCGAGCAAATCAAGAGCTTCTTTCGCCTGTGATGGATTCGATAATGTCCCTGCCTTGGAATAGATATATTTACCTCCGGCTTGGTTTACGACAGACCCAAGCACTTCACGAAGGCGCAATAAAGGTGAACGATTTTTGTACTTCGCAAAATCATCGTAGTAGGATAGCGTAATATCTGATAACGCATTCTGTACGGCAGTTATATCAGATTGGTTTTTAGTAAAAAAATTTACAGCTTCAGGCATTCCTCCTATTATCAGGAATTTTTTAAGATAATCGGTAAGCATATTGTGAAATGGCAGATCTAATGGACGCTTTGGTGAGGCATTCTTCTTTTGCTCGATTAAAGATTCCCTGCCATTTGCCAGCAAAAATTCATCAAACGACATTGGATGCATAAACAGGGATCTTATTCTCCCTACTCCCCAGGAGGGCAAATCAGCCAAAGCAAATTCCAATAGCGAACCTGCCGCAATTACGTGTAAGCCGGGTCTTGCCTCATAAAAAAAACGCAGAGCTTGTATTGCTTTGGGACAGCTCTGTATTTCATCAAAGAAAAGTAAGGTTTCACCATCGATAATTGGAATGCCATAATAAGCAGATAAGCTGGTGCAAATTCTATCAGGATCAAAGTTCTGTTCAAAAAACTGTTTAACATCTGTATCTTTCTCGAAGTTGACCTCTACAAATGATTTGAATGTTTTTCCTAACTCTCTGGCAATATAGGTTTTGCCAACTTGCCGGGCTCCTCTCAATAAAAGAACTTTATGGCTTTTTGATGCTTTCCAGACTAACATCGAGTCTAATACAAGTCTTTTCATAGGAATAAAATTAAAATATCAAAGCAAAATTATACATTAAACGTTAAAAAATCAAGGCTAAAAACCACAACAAACGTTAAAAAATAAAGGCTAAAATTTATATCAAACGTTAAAAAGTCAAGGCTAATGTATGCAGCAAACATTAAAAAGTCAAGGCAAAGAGTAGATTGTGTTTTAGAGGAATATATCGTACCAGATGTTAAAGCCTATCAATGCACGTATTTGTGGCATCAGCAAAGGATAAGAATAGACTGTATACCAATAGCCAGTTATGTTGATTATATCATAAAAAATTCCTATACTATGATAAGTTTAGAAAAAATTAGTTTTTATTTTAAAACCAGATTTTTATGGAGGATATTGACAATACAAAGATCGATAAAGTTACTAGGAGAGGTTTTATTAAAAAATCTGCCCAAGTAGGTGCAACAGCTATTTTGGCAGGAAACCAATTTGTATTTGCACAAGGATCAGACACCATTCGTGTGGGCCTGATTGGTTGCGGAGGAAGAGGTGCCGGAGCGGGGATTATTGATTGTGCGTCTTCCTCCAAAGGTATTGAACTTGTTGCCATGGGAGACCTTTTTCAAGATCATTTGGATGAAGCACCTGATAGCATTAAGAAAAATCTTGAAAAGCGAAATTTGCCTGTAAATGACATTTACAAAGTAACGCCGGAAACTACTTTTGTTGGATTCGATGCTTATCAAAAAGTAATTGACAGCGGGGTAGATATGGTAATTTTAACAACACCTCCAAATTTCAGACCTATCCATTTGAAAGCTGCTGTACAAGCAGGTAAGCATGTATTTGTTGAAAAACCAGTAGCAGTTGATCCGGTTGGTGTTCGGTCAATCATAGAGAGCTCGCAGATTGCAAAGCAGAAGGGCCTTACATTGGTTGCAGGTACACAAATGAGAAGGTTGAAATCAAATTTAGAAACGATAAAGAGAATTCATGATGGGGCAATTGGAGATATAACCGGAGGACAGGTTTTTCGATCTGGGGGTGCCATGCGAAATTGGCGCAGTAGTGAGAAAGTGAAAAAATCGGAATGGTCAGAAATGGAATATCAAATCAGAAGATGGCTTTTATGGACCTGGCTGTCGGGAGATTTTGTAGTAGAAATGCATGTGCATAATCTTGATATAATGAACTGGATCATGAATGCCCATCCTGTAAAATGCATTGGCATGGGAGGCCGTCAGGCACGGACAGGTTATGAATATGGAAATATTTACGATCATATTGCTGTAGAATATGAATATCCAAATGATGTAAAAGTTGAATACATGGGCGCTCAAATTGACCACTATAGTGGTCGCAATAATCAACAGGTTTCCGGTACAAAAGGATCTGCTATTTTAGATTTCAGCAAAGGGATAATTAAAGGGAAAAACCCTTATGCATTTGAAGGAAAATCGCCTAACCCATCAGTCTTACAATATAAAGAGATGATTGAAAGTATTCGTGAAGGAAAGGCGATAAATGATGGTCAACAAGTTGCTGAAAGCACCATGACAGCTATAATGGGTAGAATGAGCTCATATACCGGACAAGTTGTTGAATGGGATTGGGCATTGAACGAATCCCAACTCAATTTAAGTCCTGATAAGATGGAGTTTGGCGATTTGGTGAGAAGTCCGGTTGCTGTACCCGGCATTACAAAGCTTCGGTAGCATAATAATTCTGTCGCATACTTTTGCTATTTATTCAATCATAACCTGAATTTCTAAAATGGGATGGAGCGATGCCAAATTTCTTTTTGAATATTTTGGAAAAGTGAAATTGAGATTCAAACCCAAGGTTAGCGGAAATGTTTTTAATGCTTTGGTCCGAAGAATCCAGTAAGTCACGGGCTTTTTGAAGCCTAAGTTGAAGATGATATTGAGCTGGAGACAAACCTGTATAAATTTTAAACATTCTTCTGAAATACGAATAACTAACTTGATGCATCTCCGAAAATGATTCAAAATTAATTGATTGACCAAGGCGCTCTCTGATTTCTGATTGAGCAAGCTTGATAAGCTTTTCTGTATTTTTTCCAGAAAATCTCTGATTTTTTACCGTAGCTAGTATCTCACTTAGTATGCATACAATTTTTCCTGCGGCTTGCTGCTGATATCCAGAATGCTCACTTTTCATTTTTGAAAGAATATCATCAAAACTACTCAGTAAAGTAGTATTCTGGCCGATATCAAATACATTTTTATTGGACTTGATAACTGTCTGCTTGCAAATATTTGAAGCATAACTCCCCTGAAACCCAACATAGTATTCGTTCCAGCCGGTAGTAGAATCTGGTTTGTATCTGTGCCATTGACCAGGAAATATTATAAATGCCATTCCTGGTTTTATTACATATGTTTTTTCCAAAATTTCAAGTACACCTTTCCCTTTAGTAATATATGATATCTGAAATTCATCTAAGGTCCTGCCGTTTTCCCATGAAAAATGATAACCCGTTGGATGTTGAAAAAGTGGATATGGCGCATTTGGTGGGTTTTTGGTAAAACCTGCAACGCTGAGGTAGATACCCCACTCTTTATCGGCATCACTTGCAGTTAAATATTTATAGTAGTCCTTTTTCATTCTGTGTCATAAAAGACATACAATTAATCAATATTACCATTTTATTATAAATAGTCTATGAATACTTTTGATATTAGATATCATAAAAGATAAATTATATTAGATGACAATTGACATATAATGATTTTATGAATGTTGTATTGGGGATTATTCTCCATAGTTACTTTTCTAGCCACATGGAAGGAAGGGCAATTAATGTATATCATCACCAATGCTCTATACTCAATCGCTTTGGCAAATGATAAAATTTGAAAAAATAAACACATGAAAAAAGAAGAATTGGTTTTTAAAGCTTTTGAAATAGCTAAGCAGCAATATGAATCTATTGGCGTAAATGTAGAAAATTCGCTTCAAAAATTGGAAAACATTAATTTGTCAGTACACTGCTGGCAAGCCGATGATGTCATGGGTTTTGAGAATAGTTCAGGGAGCTTGGGGGGAGGTATGGCTGTTACAGGAAATTACCCCGGAAAGGCTTCAAATATCCAGGAGATGAGATCGGATCTGGAGAAAGTATATAGTTTGTTGCCTGGAAAACATCGCCTGAATCTTCATACAATATATGGTGAATTTGACGGTAAAAATGTCGATCGTGATGAGATAGAACTAGACCATTTTAGAGGTTGGGCAGATTGGAGCAAACAAAATCAGATTGATATAGATTTTAATTCTACACTCTTTTCACACCCAAGGGCCAATGATGGCTTTACGCTTTCCAGTAAAAATGAAGGAGATAGAGAATTTTGGATTGAGCATGTGAAAAGATGCCGCGAAATCAGTTCATTTTTTGGAGCGGAGCAAGGCAATACCTGTATCCATAATATCTGGATACCGGATGGCATGAAAGATACGCCCATTGATAGATTTGGGTATAGAGAATTACTCAAAGCATCGTTAGACGAGGCGTTGACAAAAAAATATCCAAAAATAGAAATGAAAGATGCAGTGGAAAGCAAACTTTTTGGCATCGGCAGTGAGTCGTTTGTGGTTGGTTCTCATGAGTTTTACCTGGGTTATGCGATCACCAGAGAAATACTACTTTGCATTGATGCAGGGCATTTTCATCCAACGGAGGTTATAGGAGATAAGATTAGTGCAGTATTTCAATACGTCGATGAGTTGCTTTTGCACTTGACAAGAGGTGTGAGGTGGGATAGCGATCATGTAATTACCATGAACGATGAAACTATCCTGATAGCCCAGGAATTGAATCGGATGGATGCTTTTGGAAAAACAAATATCGGTCTGGATTTTTTCGATGCGAGTATCAATCGAATTGGAGCATATGTTTCCGGTACGCGCTCGGCACTCAAAAGTATTCTTTTTGCTTTACTGGAACCGTCAAATAAACTGAGAACTCTGGAGGAAAGCGGAAGGTGGTTTGAGCGACTTGCATTGTTAGAAGAATTGAAAACAAAACCATTTGGTGCAGTATGGGACTACTACTGTATGAAACATGAAGTGCCGGTAGCAGAGGATTATATTATTGAGATAATCGACTACGAAAATAAGGTGCTATCGAAAAGGAGTTGAAATTGGGAAACCGAATTTATAACACGGTTTCCCATGGATTAATTATTATTTGGAGTATGAACAGTTTTATTTATAACTCATAATTTTTTCCAAAAGCTCATATTTCGGTTTAGAAGATTTGTTTGCAGAACCATTGAATTGATCATTTATCCAAAGTTTCACATCCTTGTCAAAAGATTTATCATTATTGATTTTAGCCAGTAAGTCATTTGCATCAACTTCTTTCCCATTATATTTCAAAGCCATCAAACCAAGGATATGATCGGCCTGAGAGCGGCTAATCATTTTAGTCGTATAATCAACAATATTATCCAGACGCTGATTTTTCAATGAGTTATTACCCAATTTTTCATAGCAATATGCCAAAAGGTATTCCGCCTTTCTTTGTTCGGGATCGAAAGGTTTTCCAACACCAATATTTTCAGGCCACTCGATAGATTCTTCAAGTATCTTTACAGATGTCTTATATTTCTTTTTATCGATATATTCCATCGCCAATCGTAAATGTGCTTCTTCATATACTCTGCGACTTTCATTAGCACCCTCAAAAGGAAGAATGTCAATATCCTCCATTATTTTGACGCATTGCTGATAACTTCCTGTTTTTATAAGAGATTTAGCATAGAGAAAACTAAGTGTATAATTATCGGAGAACTTTTTAGAGGCTACCTTAGCAAGATCTTCAGCTATTACATATTCACTGTTTGCCAAATAATAAAGAATCAACTCATTCCACGTTCTCCAGCTTTCAGGAGCTAATTCATTGGCTTTCGTCAAATCTTTTATTTGCTGGCTCTTGTTGGTCTTTGCCAGCATTTTAGCCCTTGTCATATAAAATACCCAGGATTCAGGTTGATCTTTTAGCGATACCAGCAAATTAAGGGCTTCTTCCTCCCGCCCAACGCCAGCATAGTTTATAGCCAAAAGATAGTCAATTACCCAGGAAGAATCTTGGCTTTTTACCCACTCCAACATTTTCAAGCTTTCCAAGCGATAAGGAAATACATAATCTGGTGTATTGGAGATCGTCTTTGATAATAAACCTTTGCTCAAATCAGGGTCGTTATTATGGTTCAGATAAGCCAACCAAAGATTATTTTTGACACATGATGGGCCAATAGTTAATAATTCCTTGGCGTATTCATTCAGTCCAAGTCCATGATAAAAAAGCGCTAACTCCAAATATGTCTCTTCAGAAAATTCATTCGTTATCTTTCCGATGAAGTGATTTTTACTTTTCTCACTCCTATTCCACTGGTAAGCTTCGTAGTCTGCAAGATGGTTTAATGGATCAATTTCAAGCAATTCCTGAATCATATCGCCAGAGTCCATTCCTTGCAGTCGTTGAGCTATTATTTTAGTTTGAGCTGCTGTGATATTAAATCGATTAAAATATAGTGATTTTTGAGCATATTTCAATGCATTTTTCGGGTCACTATTTTGAATGTATAATTCGGCCATTTGCCCAAAAGCCGCCGATCTATATTCCATTCCTCTGGCAGCCCAGCCAAAGGACTCCAATGCATTGACCAGATCATCTTTTTTGCGATACGACATTCCTGCCAAAAAATTAGCCTGATCATCATACGTATTTTGCATAAGTGCTATGTTGGCCAAATCGAGTGATTCATCATAATACCCCAAGCGATATTTTAGCTCAGCCATTGCCAACAATGCGACCTTGTCTGAGGCATCCATTTCAAGCAATTCACTATAAATTTTATACGCATTATTATATTCTCTAAAATTTATAAAATCCTCTCCATCAAGGACCAATTGCTGGCGTTTTGATAAACTAAAATCTTCAGCAATTTCAAAAGGTCTTTTGATGATCAAGGAATCTTGTTTCGATGTATAAAACAGTTTTTTATTTCCAATTTTTATTTCAAAATCACGCTTGGAGTTTAATGGCAATTCTTTGGTGAAAACTTCCATTGGCTTCAAGGTAAGCAATTCTTTTGAAACTATAGTGCCTTCAATTTTTATGTATAATGTATCATTGAGGTTTTGAAGTGCATTAATTCCAATAGATAAACGGTCATTCTTTTTGGTCGCATTCAATACCGCAAAGCGTGACGAACTCACCATGCCACCAATGTCTTTGACCGGAAACCAAATTTCTTCCCATTTGTCACTTGTATTTGGCAAAAATCCTACCTGCCTTATCGGATTTAGGTGATCTCCTCCGGAGTGCTGATTTAATAATCTTCCAGCTTGAAACTCTATATATTGCCCATCGGTATCAGTTAATAGATCTTCCCAAATGCCTCCTTTTCGAGAAAGCGCCCATAGCCATAGCTTTTGGCCGGGCATTTCTTCATAAGGCGACCACTGTCCAAAACCAAAATTGCTGTTGTGGTAATACCCACCAAAAAAATTCTCTAATGCGCCCACAACATGGTATGATTTATCCGGTCCAAAATTGTTGTTTTTGTAAACAGAGATTTTCCTGCCCTCGTTATCGACAGGCCATTGTTTTGATTCACCACTATGTTCGATGAAATAATTTCCGGGACAATAAAATTCAAGATCTTGGGAGGCAACAGCAGCACCTGTCATCCAGTTGTAATACGATTGATTTAATGTTGTTGGATTGTACCAAAGAACATTCGTTTCAAAAAATGCTTTGTCAGCAGGTAGCCTTATCTCAACACTCCAATGAGTTCTTGAGGTCAAATCTAAATTTCCTACAATACAGCTAACACTTCCGTCATTATTTTCTTTTATAACATAATCAACTTTCGAGGCTGTAGATGGGCTATGGCCAATGATGCCAAAATTAAACTCAATACCTCCTGAAGTCCATGGACCTCGCATGGCAATATCTCGAAATTTCATTACCTCATTTCTGTAAATAAACTCTTTGCCGGTAGATTTTTCTACTGCTCCCCAAACTTTTCCTCCCGATTCTGGCATCACCCAAACCTTGATATAATCATTTTCTAAGGTTATAATTTTCCAGGGTTGTTCTACACTTGTATGACTGTACTTTTCTATCTTATTGTAGGGATAAATCTTTGAGTTGTCAGATAAAATAGGAATAGGACTTGGATCTGAATAAGGATATGTTTTAAGCATCCTGGTAGTTTCAGTAATTGTGGCACTATTTTGTGCATTGCAATGAATTGTAATAGCACAAAGAAATAATAATAAAAAGCCTTTCATGATCTGTATTATTTATTTAGGAAAAACAATCCTCAATATTATAAAAGATATTCGATTTATTTTGCTTGAATTATAATTACTGTTTGGCTTTTTTGATACAGAATTATACAGAAATTCATCGATAGTTTTACATGGATCTTATGATTAAAATTTTGATGACACTTGTCATGTTTAAAAAGGTTAATTTAATTATCTTTGCGGCTCGAAAACGTATTTCAAAATTTATTTAAGTATCACCAATTTAAAAAAGATAATATCATGAGTGCAAAATTCAGATCCGGAGTGCTATTTGGCGATGAAACTAGTCAATTGTTTCGTCATGCAAACGAAAATAATTTCGCTTTACCGGCAGTAAATGTAATCAGCTCTGCTACTGTTAATGCAGTAATTGAAACAGCAAAAGCTGCTAATTCTCCAGTAATTGTACAATTTTCAAATGGCGGCGCAATATTTTATGCTGGGAAAAGCCTAAGTAATGAGGGTCAAAAATGCGCCATTGCAGGTGGAGTTTCCGGTGCAATGCACGTTCATCAAATGGCAGAAGCCTACGGCGTTCCGGTTATTTTACATACAGATCACGCTGCAAGAAAACTGCTTCCTTGGATTGACGGGTTATTGGATGCCGGTGAAGAGTTTCATAAAGTACATGGCAAGCCATTGTATAGTTCTCACATGATTGATCTTTCTGAGGAGTCCTTAGAAGACAATATCGAGACAAGCAAAAGATACCTTGAGCGCATGGCCAAAATTGATATGACTTTGGAAATTGAGCTTGGCGTAACCGGTGGTGAAGAAGATGGCGTTGACAATACCAACATCGATAGTTCAAAACTTTATACCCAACCCGAAGAAGTGGCATACGCTTATGAGGAGCTTAAAAAAGTGAGTGACAATTTTACAGTTGCCGCAGCTTTCGGAAATGTGCATGGTGTTTATAAGCCTGGAAATGTAGTGCTTACTCCAGATATTCTAAAGAACTCTCAGACATACATACAAGAGAAATTTGGCACTGGACCAAATCCTGTAAATTTCGTATTTCATGGTGGGTCAGGTTCTGAAAAATCAAAAATTGCAGAGGCCATCGGATATGGTGCTATAAAAATGAATCTTGATACAGATATGCAATGGGCATTTACTGCCGGTGTGAAAAAATACATGGATGAAAAAGATGCTTATTTGCAAGGTCAGATTGGTAATCCTGAAGGAGACGAGAAGCCAAACAAGAAGTATTATGATCCAAGAGCGTGGCAAAGACTTGGTGAAGTAAGCTTTGTAGAGAGATTGCAGGAAGCATTTACTGATTTGAATTGCATCAATAAAAATGCATAATCAAAATTGATAATAGTTGAAAGGGGCATTGGCCCCTTTTTTATTGACTAATCTTTTAATAATACCAGTTTAACCATAAAACAAGTCATATAAATAGTTTCTTTTTCACTTATATTTCAAAAGAAAAATATACCGTAGCTAAGGCTATGCTATATTTTTCTTGATCATCTAAGCAAAAAATAATTCAATTTATTTATGCCTCATTTTATAATTAAATTGGTATGACAAGAGAAATAGATTATTAGTTTGCATTCATAATATGTAAATAGCTTTTATATTTAGAGATTACAATTAAATAATATGTGCGGAAGATATACAGTAATTGCCAAAGCAGAAGAGATCGAGAAAAGGTTTAATATTGAAGTTCCCTCAACATATTTGCCAAGGTATAATGCTGCGCCAACACAGATATTACCTGTAATAACCAATGAAAACCCAGAAGGGCTTTCATTTTTTAATTGGGGTTTAATTCCCAAATGGGCAAAGGATAAAACAATAAGTTCCAAATTGATTAATGCCAGAGCAGAAACAATTAGTGAAAAAGCATCATTTAAAAACGCTTTAAAACAAAGGAGATGCCTTGTTATTGCTGATGGATTTTATGAATGGAAAAGAGTATCCAAAAAATCAAAAATTCCATATAGGATTCTTTTAGAGTCTAAAGAATTATTTGCATTTGCCGGTCTTTGGGAAGAATATGAAGATGAAGATCAGAATCAGGTGCATACCTTTTCAATTGTCACAACTACTGCCAATGCTACAATTTCCAAAATTCATGAGCGCATGCCAGTTATACTCGAGCCAAAGTCGGAACAAATTTGGTTGAGTTCGTCTGCTTCTACGGAAGAGCATTTGAACCTTTTGAAACCTTATAACGATACGGAAATGGAATATTATAGCATTTCTCCAATGGTAAATTCTGTAGTAAATGACAGCCCAAATTTAATTCTCCCTGCCCCACCCGCAGATCAGTTTGGTAATCTAACCTTGTTTGATTAGCGATAAGTCGAACTATAAAAACTAAATATAAGTGATGCCCATTTAATGAAAATGGTTAAATTGTAATTCAAATTATATCCAAATGAAAAATTCAAAAATTGTAGGTGTTGGTCATTATGTCCCAGAAAAGGTAGTAACAAATCATGATCTTGAAAAGCTGATGGACACCAATGATCAATGGATTGTTGAACGAACAGGAATAAAGGAAAGAAGATATTTTGATTTTAAAAAAGATACATGCTCCAATATGGCAGCCAAAGCTACAAGGATGGCATTGGAAAGAGCTAAGGTTGATGTGAATGAAATTGATCTTATTGTGTTTGCTACGATCACGCCCGATTATATGTTTCCCGGTTCCGGCGTACTAATGCAAAGAGAGCTCGGCCTGGATAAAAAAACTATCGCCGCCATTGACATTCGAAATGCATGCTCCGGCTTTGTTTACGGTCTATCAATAGCTGATCAGTTTATTAAAACTGGTATGTATAAAACTATTGCTGTCATTGGTGCAGAGATTCAATCTTCTGGCTTGGAATTTTCCGATAGACAAAGACATGTTTCGATAATTTTTGGAGATGGTGCCGGAGCGGCAATTCTCCAGGCTACAGATGAACCCGGGAAAGGCATATTATCTACCCATATGCATTCTGACGGCACTTATGCAGAAGAACTTTATGTAAAAGACCCCGGAAGTAGCAGAAAAAGAGAGATGAGAATTACGTCTGAAATGATAGATGGAGTTTCGATAAAAGCCCATATGAATGGGAATCTTGTTTTCAAACACGCTGTTGTTCGTTTTGTAGAAGTCATCACTGAAGCATTGCAAGCCAATGGTAAATCAAAAGATGATATTGATTTATTAGTGCCTCATCAGGCGAATTTGAGGATTAGTAATTTTATACAGCAAAAATTGGAATTGGACAAAGACAAGGTCTATAGCAACATTCAAAGGTATGGCAACACTACTGCGGCCTCAATCCCGATAGCACTGAGTGAAGCATGGGCTGAAGGAAAAATTAAAGATAACGATCTGGTTTGTTTGGCTGCTTTTGGAAGTGGATTTACCTGGGCCTCGGCACTTATCAATTGGTAATCCATATATTTTTCATTACGATTATTCAAGACTACATCGCAAGTCCAATCAAAGCTTGATTCGAAAAAAAATTGGCGAATTGAAAAGCGTATTCAAAAAAAAGCTTGCGAAAAAATGATGTATTAAAAATCCTTTTTAGCAGCTATTCTTTTTATAAAATAAACAGGAATAACTGTCCAAACCAAAAGGATAAAAATAGAAGTAAACATCCCTACATTAGTTCCAAAGAATTTTTGAAAAATGGCACCTGTGTATCCTAATAGAGCCGAAATATCTAATTTTAATAGTATAAGAATTCTGGATAAATCAATAGGGTTTAGCATAGTAGCAAACAGTGAAAACTTATCTAAGGGGTATTCTTCAAAAACCACCAATGAAATAAGAAAGAGACCATCATAGATTACGGCCATAAACAACCAAATAAAAATGGCATAGCCAAAGCCTTTGATTTTGTTGTCGTGCATCAATGCAATTATGGATGCAATGGCTACAAAAATAAAGGTAAGGAAAGAACCGGATATAAGTAGAAGGCTAAAATTCCATATTTCTGCTGATTGCAAAACCCCATAAGCGATAAATGGAATCCCCAATCCGAGAACCAAGCTAAGTGTGAGCGATATAGTAATTCCCAGATATTGGCCAAGAAAAATGGTTGACCTACGTATGGGTTGCGCCAATAACAGCTCAGTAAATTCGCGAGAGCTATAAAAATACATTATACCAAATATGGTTCCAATCATGGGTGTCAGTACAATAATGATGTTCATTAATGTGATTACCGATTTAGATACACTGGTATTGAGAAATAGAAGCCCAAATCCTAAAACCAGGTAAAACAGAAAATAGACATAGCTCCAACGGCTGCGAATTAAATCGTAAAAACTGTATTGTAATATTTTAAGCATTTGTTTTGGTTAAAATAGTGGCAATGGCATGTTCCAAATCATTTCGGCTACTCTTCTTTTTAAGTTCAGCTACTGTTCCCTTAAAGTAAATATTACCCTCCAACAGAAAAACGATCTCATCAGCCATAATCTCTACAAATTCCATAATATGTGTAGTGATTAGGATGGTTTTACCAAGTGATTTTTCCTTTCTTATAAGTTCTTTTAAATGAATAAGTGAAACCGGATCTAAACCCGTAGTGGGTTCGTCGAGTATGAGTATAGGGCAATCAAACATAAAGGTAAGTACCAGGTTTACTTTTTGTTTGGTACCCCCCGAAAGGTTGCCAAGTTTTTTGTCTAAAAAATCCGCTAAACCAAAAAGCTTTATTAGTGCTTCATCATTGGCTTGCTTTTCTCTTAGGTTCTTTATCATGCCAATAAGTTCGGTGACCGTTAAATTTTCTGGGAAACGTGCAATCTGAGGAAGATAGTTAATATCCTCGCGATATGCCCATTTACCTTTGATGGGTAGTTGGTTTATTTGTATTGATCCGGATTGAGGGATAACCATTCCAAGAATGCTTTTTATGAGCGTGGTTTTTCCTGATCCGTTTGGCCCCAGAATAGCAAAAATACCTCCTCCATTGATTTCAAGGTTGATTCCATCAAGTACTTTTACTTTCCCAAAGTGTTTGTTTAAGCTACTAATTTCAATCATTTGAAAATTTCATTTTCGGAGTTGCATCAATCAAATTGTCTGGGGTAAACACAGGAGAAACCTTTTCGGAAAAATTCAGAATATCTATAAAAAGACTCCTGAGCAAAATTATTGTTTCAGGAGTTCGGTTTACAATGTACGAAAATAATTTTACCGGTCGGTATGGTACATCTCCAATGCCATCTTTATCTAAATCGTAGCCGGTGTAGGAACTCCAATAATTATGATCAAAACTATTGTCGTTCATTTTACCATTATACGAAACATCAAATGAGTTGCTGACAAAATTATTGTCAGCAAACAAATTAGCATAACAACCACCTGCGATCTTTACCGCCCAACCATTTCTGATTAAGTTATTATTCTTATAATTTATTCTTGTAGATCCTTCTACGTTGATGCCGATGGTATTTTCTTCAAATAGATTGTCTTCAATTTCTGCATCGTATATCTCTTTTAATAATAACCCAAAAGAAGCCGTCCCCCAATTTTTGAGGAATTGATTCCTTCTCATCGTAACGAATTTCGAGAACATTACAGCAACTCCGGCCCCATTGTTTGAGAATTGATTGTCAAAGTAATTATTATTATTAGAGAACATAAAATGCAGTCCATATCTGATATTATTGGCACTTACATTTTTAGAAATATTGCTATTGGTCACAAATTCAAAATATATACCATCCCTTAGCCCTGATAAATGATTACTTGTTATTGTTACATTATCGCAGTGCCATAGATGAATTCCATTTCCAGAATTATATTCCTCTATAGCCTCACTAGAAATTTGATTATTTATTATTATCCCATGTTTAGATTTTTCTATTAGAGCTCCAAAAAACACATGCTCTATGATGTTGCTGTCTATGGTAAAGAACTGGCTTCTAAATACATGGATCGCAGCAAACTCCTCGCTATAGCTTACGCCTACATTTTGAATTTTAAATCCCTTTATCGTAACACTATCGGCTTTTATGTCAAGAATAGTGCCTTTGTCGTCTCCATTAATAATGGGTTGATTTATCCCAATTAAAGTCAATGGCTTGTTGATGAGAATGTCGTATTCAAGGTAGATGCCTCCGTTTACTTGAATGGTGTCTCCGGATTCAGCGATTTCTACTGCTCTTTTAATAGAAGTGATTTTGCAGTTCTCGCAAACTTCGATGGTATAACTATATGAAAGTGATGCTTTTGCAAAAACAAGGAAGAGGGTAATCGATAACGAATAAATTTTGTTCATTTAAATAGCATTAATTCTTATTGGCCTCACCATTTGATATCTGATAAAATCAAGATAATATTTCATCCGGCAATAAACAACCAAAGCAAACTCGGCGCAGTTTATTAGCGGTAAAAATGATGGAGTTGCTTTTTGCGAATACTTGGCTTGGGTAATGTGAATTTATATCTTTTTGTTAATTCCATCTCATTGTTACTAAAAGGAATAACGCTATGGTGATGCTCATTAATCATAGATCATTTGAATCGCTGTTGAACATTATCCCAGTTATAAATTTCTCCTCCTTTTTCCATTTCCATTTTTTGAGCATCTTCTAAGGTTGCAAATGCAGAAAGAAAAGCACCCATGGGGCTGGGTATATTTTCACTAATAAGATAGGTTGAACTTTCGGCGGCAATTAGCTTTCCTGGGCGTTGAAAATCATTGACAAAGAGTAGGCCAATTTCAGCATTAAAATTTTTATTTAAATAATTTATCATGCACTCAATAGCATCAAACTTAAATACCTTTCCTTTTTTCGTGACCAACTCAGCGGCATGCTGACGGTCGACAATGGTCATGCTGCAAAAACGGCAATTTTCTTTGCCGTAGTTTATTTTTTCAGACTTGACAGAGCAAGAAGAATTCGTAATGAGTAACATTAAAAATAACGATGAGAGATATTTCATAGCTTTTGAGACCCGGTAACTTTCTTTTTGTCAACAATAAATGCAACCACCGATAAACCCATTCCTAATAACAAAAGATAGGCGCCCGTCATGGGCCAGGATTTAGCTTCGAAATTGAGTATAGTTTTATTTCCGATAAGCGGTGGCTGGTAGGTTAATGGATTTCCTTCAGAATCGGTAAATTTTATTGCGGCATTCTCATTCAAATTATGTCCATACTCATACTCCCATAAATAAAAGTCATACATGCCAATACTGCCAAATACGGCCATTAATACAAACCAGGAAAGAAATAGTTTTCGTTTACCTATAAACCCAATAACGATTCCTAAAATGCTCATCGCAACAATTACTTTAGGAAAGATACTAAACTCAGGCATCTCTACCGGTATTTTTTTCATGCCAACATAATGGTTCAGCAAGTCTATGTTTTTGATATCGTAGGGTTCTTGATCAGTAATTTTATTGATCCAAATATGCATGCCTAGGGGATCGGGATATTGAGGTGCGCCAATGGTAATGCTCCAAATGGGGAACACAAATAGAGAAAGCAGCAGCAGCGCTCCAAGCATCATAATAATTCCGGATTTTTTCATAACCATTAAAATAATTATTTCTATAAAATAGATTTTGTTTTAATAAATGAAGGCGCCAAATCTATCTAACTGTGATATGGCGCCTTTCATTACAAAATACCTTTATTACTATTCATCATCTAATGACCATTTTAACGGAACATTAGATCCTTTAGGAGATACACGAACGTATCCTTGCATTTCCTGATGTAGAGCTGAACAAAAATCAGTGCAATAGAATGGCCAAACGCCTTCTTTTTTTGGTTCCCAAACAAAAGTTTCTGTTTGGCCGGGCATAATCAAAAGCTCAGATGTATTTGCACCTATCATACTGATGCCATGGGGGACGTCATAATCTTGTTCCAAATTTGTGACATGAAAATATACCTTATCTCCTACTTTTATACCCTCGATATTGTCTGGGGCAAAGTGACTGCGAATGGTGGTCATATATATGCGAACCGTGTTACCGTCTCGTACAACCTTGGTATCTTTTTCACTTAAAGTAGCATGGGGATGCTTGTTCTCTTCCAGTTCAAATATTTTCCTCGAATTGGGGGCTACCAGATCTGCAGGAATACCAGCTGCATAATGCGGCTCTCCAACTGTTGGAAAGTCCAGGATTAATTCCATTTTATCTCCGGTAATATCGTATAACTGGGCCGATTGAGAAACTTCAGGGCCTGTAGGCAAATAACGATCCTTAGTTATTTTATTCATGGCAAGAAGATATTTTCCAAATGGAGCCCGGGAATTACCTCCGGGAATCATGAGATGGCCAACAGAATAATAAGTTGGTTTTCTATCCAGCACTTCCCAGGTGCCTAATTTCCATTTAACAACTTCAGAAGAAATAAAGAAAGTAGTGTAGGCATTTCCTTTACCATCAAACTCTGTATGCAATGGTCCTAAACCAGGTTGAACAACAATACCTGCAAGTACATCTTCGAATTTAAGGATAGGAATACCATAAGCTTCTCCATCGAATTTTTCATTTTTTATGGCATCTATCATTTTAGAAAATGAATGGACAGTTACGTTTGCCGAAAGCTTACCACTACCAACAATGTATTCACCCGATGGATCAACATCACATCCGTGAGGTGATTTTGGCATTGGCATAAAATAAACTAAGCCTGGTAATTTTGAAGGGTCGAGTATTTTTACTTCTTTTTTCCATGTGGTTGTAGCAGAATGGGTTTCATCGCTATATATATTATGAGCATAATTGGTTTTCATGGTCTCAAACTTGCCAGCCTTAATATACTCTTCAGCTTTTTTCCAGTTTACTGCGGCAATAAAATCTTTATCTCTTTGCGATGCATTCACTTCCAGCAAAGTGTGCGATTCTTCCGTATTATAGGTGGTATAAAAGAACCATCCATCAGATTTTCCTCTACCTGGGTGTGCTTTGTCATAATTAAAACCGGGCATCATAATTTGAAAAGATAAATCCATTTCACCACTTTCAGAATCAACCTTTAAAAAGGACAAGGCTCCTTTAAAGTTACCTTTATACTCATTAATTGGCATATCCCTTTGAGGTACAGGCACGGAAAAACGAGTCCCTGCTATTACATACTCTGTATTATCCGTAACATAAGAAGAACTGTGATTTCCGGCAGTATTGGGAATCTCAATTATTTCTACAGTTTCAAAAGTTTCTAAACTAATTCGGGCTATTCTGGGAGTATTATTTTCATTTATAAATACCCATCTTCCATCTAGCTTACCGTTAGTCTGAGAAATATCAGGATGGTGAGAATCTCCCCAGGGAACAAAACCATACGAAGTATTTAACATTGGTTTCGTTTCTTCGTTATAACCATATCCTTTTTCTCCGTCTTGAGAGAAAACGGGTATTACTTTAAATAGTCTGCCTGATGGTAAACCATATACTGATAACTGTCCGCTAAATCCACCGGAAATAAAGGCATAAAATTCATCATGCTCTCCCGGAGCGACAAATGTCCTCTCGGCTAAATTACTTGAAAGAGCTCCTTTGTTTTTATCTTTCGCTGTGTCACAACTTGTAAAGGAAAGTGCTACTAAAGCTAAAACTGCTGTAATAAAATATTTAGTTTGTTTCATGTTTATATAATTTTTTTTCTATAAAAATTTGAAACCTTTGACGATTGAAATAATGCCATAACGAAGGCGATTTAAGTTATTGTCCGTATAGCTATTGGCGTAATTATAATTACAGTCGTGTCGGTTTCATAGTTTAATTATTAGGTTATTCCGATTTAGGTAAAAGAACTTCGTCAACAACATTTATAATGCCGTTTGATGTTTGAATAGACGCTAAAACTTTAACGCCATTTACAAAAACATCATCACCTTCAGCAGTTACTTCAAAGTAGTCTCCGGTAGCCATATATAGTTTTCTTCCTTTTCGGGCTTCTTTTTTTAGTCCTTCTAAATTATAAGAACCGGGAGCTGCATGTCTTGTAAGAATTGTCGTAAGGTCTCCTACATTTTCAGGCTTAAGTAAAGTTTCAACAGTTCCTTCAGGTAACTTAGCAAAAGCAGTATTAGTAGGTGCAAAAACAGTTAAAGGTCCTGCATTTACTAATATATGTTCAATATGGGCTGCCTGAACAGCAGCAACGAGCGTACTGTGGTCAGGTGATCCAATTGCTACTTGCAAAATATTTGGATCCGATACATTATCTACAACAGACGCCTGCCCAAGAGGCGTATTATCTGTAGTTGAAGAGATGGCTTGCGTTCCACCTTCTTGTTGATTTTCGTTGCTCGTGCAGGCACTAAAAATTAATATTGCACCAGCGACAAACAGTTTGTGAATTGTAGTTTTCATACGTATATAATTTAGATTAAAGTGTTCTAAAGTATTCTACAACAGCTCTGGCATCCTCTTCGCTTAAGTTTTGATTGGCCATAGGGGCACTAAACTTTATGAGCAATTGGCGTGCAATTGGGTCTTCCTTAACCATTCTCTCAGGATCAAGAAGCATGTTCATAACCCATGCAGGAGTTCTTCTTTCCAAAATTCCTTTTGGTGAAGGCCCAATAAATTTTTTTTCAATTTTGTGACAGGCAGTACATTTAGCTTCATAAATTATTTTGCCATTATCTACTAGTGCCTGATCAATTTCTACAGGAAGTACCAGACTTTTAACCGGACCAACTCCTCCGTTCGTTTTCCAACCCTTTTCGGCTTCTTCTAGTGTCATTGGTGTGGCAGGCGCAACCTTAGCAACTGCTTCGTTTTCTGCCTTTTTAGATGATCCACTTCCGCAAGAGGTTGCGAAAAATATCAGAGATAATAATAAAAAATTATATTTTTTGTAAAAGTTCATGTTACTATATTTAATTTGTACAAAATTAAGATAATAGGATATTTATATCCTAATTTAATTTTATGATTTTTGTCATGTTTTCAAACTCTACAAAATACGCAATTCGTACTGTTGAATTTCTGTTTTTGCGCAGGAATACAGGAAAAATATCTGTCGCCGAACTTGCTATGGAACTTAATATACTGAGACCATATTTAAGTAAAGTGTTGCAATAATTATCTAAAAGCAAAATTATTTCCTCCACCAAAGGAAGAGGAGGAGGATTTTACATGAGTAAGGAAAACATTAAGCGCCCACTTATTGATATTATCATTTGTATTGAAGGTTATAATGTTTTCGATGAATGTATCTTGGGGTTACGCAGCTGTACAGATGAAGCCCCTTGCCTTTTGCATGATTATTTTAAGGATTTTAAGAAAAGTATTGAAGAACCTGTAACTAAAAATTCTATTAAAAAATTAATGATTATCCGTGTTTGTACCTAAATTCATTTTTATAACTTACGCTTGCCACAAGTAGTCTATTAAACATAGCTTCACCGTAGTATCTGCGATTAAA
>VAPM010047503.1_pt1 | contig 49819 bp, 39 predicted proteins | sample 3395091 | NCBI WGS metagenome assembly VAPM01 (sample SAMN08290445, study PRJNA428436) | hydrothermal vent metagenome | isolation source: Deep-sea hydrothermal vent chimney 3 | place: Pacific Ocean: Juan De Fuca Ridge
GAACCCATGCGTATTCCACTTAGTGATACAACCGTTGCCAGGCAATCTGATGTTGGTAATTTCCGCTTGTGTTTAAGCTGCCATAACTGGGATAGTTTACAAGACAGCAGTGTGCCTTTCGCTACCGATTTCAATCATTCAGGTGTAAATGCCGGCTATTCTTATGGGTACGATGTTGGAGCAGCCATGAACAGCCATATAGAATATCATCTGGATATGCAAACGCACTCTGGTTCTGAACCATACTGGGATTCGGACTGGGATTCTAACACTACTGCCGATCAAGTGGGCAATAACCCTGAAATTAATGGTTACGATTCGTTTATTACCTGTGTTACCTGCCACGATGTGCATGGAGGGCAGGCTTTTGGTGGAAATACCGAGGGCAATATGATGCGTGACGGACGATTACAAGGTCGTTGGCCAGGGCTAAAATTCACTTACTTAATAGAGGCTCCAGGAGGTTTTCCTATGGTTACCTCGGTGGGCGCTAATAAGGCAAACAGTGTTGGTGGCGTTGTACGTGGTGGTGTGGATTACCGGGCAGGATATGATGGCACCGAACCGGATGCAATTTGTGGTGGATGCCATGGGGAAAGGTTTCCAACTACCGATGAATTTAATGCTTCGGGTACAGCAGGCAATTCTTGTTTCCCTTGCCATATGATGGGTGGTGGTTCTGATAATTATTTTATAGATTATTTCAGAAATCCATAGCCTCTCAGCTGCACACTTTGTCATGCTCAACTACCTGATGGAAATACTTACCCTAATCTTGCAGGTACACATGAAACACATATTAGTGCAAAAGGCCCTGGAATTTCAGACTGTTCAGGTTGTTGATAATCAGGTGATGCACCACACATGAATACTTTCGCCACCTTTGCTTTAGGGGTAGTCAAATGTTAACGGAAACATAGACCTTGCTGATACCGATCTATGTAACGATTGCCACAGTTCTGGCGGAAGTTATGATGGTGTAAATGATCTTGATATTGGAGCCAAGAAAAGCTGGTAGGATGGTGTCAATACCGGAAATGATTAAACAACAGATAAAGAGAATTGTGTGCCGGCTGTCATGACGAAAGCTCGGCTAACAGCAAGTAAGATGGATCCGGTGTTGATGCTCCTAAGGTTATTGGTGATGAAAGCGCATCATATATTTATGGCTCCGGTTACTATAAAGCCAGAACAACTGACTTCTGAGGATTTTAAGTTGATACCTAAACAGTTTGGTCTCAGGAAAAATTCTGATAGAAGTAGCGTTGTTTGATTTTCAATATGTTATATGATATAATCCTGAATTGACTTAGTGAGACCATTTTAAAGTATCACTTTATTATCCGAGTATGAAATTTGAAGTATTTGGTTTTCAAAAAGTTAATTTTACAGGGTCAGTTGTTCTGGAATAATAATTTTTTTTGTGAGTGGATATATTATTAGAAAAATAATTTTTTATGAAAATTAATGCTGTTGACCTTTGTATTTGTACAGACATTGTTGCCATTTCCTGTTCATTCTTATTTGCCCTATATTTTACAATTGTAGTTACTGGTTACATTAACAAAATTCGAGATGCTATTCTTTGAGATTATTAACTACATCAAATTAGTCTGTATATCTATACTGATTGTGTGTGTGTCAACTTCAAATCAGGTAAATCCGGGATTAGGTTATACCAATCATAACACAGAATTCAGTATTACAAAAACTCCGGTATCTGAATGGAACAATTCAATTCCTAAGACACATTTCCTTGATGCATTAACTCAATCTCTACCTGAAGGACAAGTGTTGTTTGGGTCTTACGACAAACATTTGTATTGTATAGATATCACATCAGGCGAGGAAATATGGAAATTTAAAACAGAAGGTTGGATCAATTCAACTCCGGCTTTATTTAATGGCAAGGTCGTTTTTGGATCTTCAGACAGTTATCTGTATTGTATAGACATCAATAATGGCGAAGAAATATGGAGATTCAAAACCGGAGATTGGGTTTATTCAAGCTCTTTCATATTTGAAGGCAAAATATTCTTTGGGTCTAAGGATGAATTTCTGTATTGTATCGACCTTACCACGGGCCTTGAACTTTGGAAATATAAAACCGGAGACTGGGTATATTCGAGCCCGATTGTATCCGGGGGCAAAGTGTTTTTTACTTCGAAAGATAAGAACCTATACTGTTTGAATATCATCACAGGCAAAGAGCTTTGGAAATTTAAAACACTGGATTGGGCTTATTCAAGCCTTTCAGTATCAGATGGAAAGGTTTTCATGGGATCAAAGGACAATTATCTTTATTGCGTGGATGTAAACTCCGGTAGGCAAATATGGAAATTCAGAACAGGAGGCTGGATATATTCATCGCCATGCATATCTAACGGAAACGTGTTTTTTGGGTCAAAAGATGAATACCTGTATTGCCTGGATATGAACACAGGTCGGCAAATATGGAAATTTAAAACCTTGGGATGGATTTGGTCAAGTCCAACCGTCGCAGACGGACGTGTTTTTTTCGGTTCAAAAGATAAATATTTGTATTGTTTGGATACAAAAACAGGTCGGCAAATATGGAAATTAAGAACTGAAGGTTGGGTTCGCTCGTCTCCTGAGGTAGCAAATGGGAAAGTGTTTTATGGGTCGGCTGATCGCAAATTGTACTGTGTTGACATCCAAAAGGGTGAGAAAATATGGGAATTAATAACAGGAGCCGAGGTGTCTTCCAAAGCTTTGATAGCAAATGATAAAGTTTTTTTTGGCAGTTGGAACAATCACTTGTATTGTGTAGATAATAATTCCGGCCGATTTCTTTGGAGTTTCAAAACTGAAGGAGCAGTCTCATCCAATCCATCAATATCGAACAAAAAACTCCTTTTTGGATCGAAGGACAATTACATGTATTGCGTTGATATTGTAAATGGGCAGGAGCTCTGGAAGTTTAAATCAGGAGGTGAACTTCATTCAAGTCCCATAACAGTTGGAAATAGAGTGATTTTTGGATCGAAAGACAATTATTTGTATTGTTTGGATATTCGTACCGGCCGTGAACTATGGGAATTTGAATGTAGTGATTGGGTTTACTTCAGCCCTGTCGTATTTGAAGGTAAAGTATTCTTCAGCTCAAAGGATAATCAATTTTATTGTATCAATCTTAACAACGGTGATGAAATTTGGAAATTCACACCCGATGATGGGGTAACTTCAAGCCCCTCTATTTCTAACAACAAAGTATTTTTTGGCTCAAAGGATGGCAATCTCTACTGTTTGGATAATAAAACAGGTGAGCTAATTTGGAAATTTAAAACAAATTATTTGATCTCATCACAACCTACCATTTCTGGTGATCTTATTCTTTTTGGTTCAGCTGACCGATTTTTATATTGTGTCAATATTAAAACAGGCCATGAAGTCTGGAAATTTAAAACGGGCGGTATTGTTTCCTCAGGTTCTGTTGTGTTTGAAGGCAAAGTATTTTTTGGCAGTTGGGATGATTATCTTTATTGCCTTGATATTAACTCTGGGGATACAATCTGGAAATTTAAAACTGGTGGTTCTATAGCTTCTCGTCCGGTAGTATCAGATGGTAAAGTATTCTTTGGGTCTAATGACGGCTTCTTGTATAGTGTAGATTTAATTACTGGTAGAGAATCCTGGAAATTTAAAACCAATGCTTGGGTTTGGTCGAGTCCGTCAATATTCAAACTTCAGTAATTACATTTATAGAATGAAGAGTGAAAGGCTATCTTACTACCTCGCTCTACCGCAGGTACTCCGTACCTGTGATGACTATGGCGATAGTTGAAGTTTTTTCAACCCCCCCCATCTATATCAACCAAAAACTATGGATTTTATCCGGTTTGCATCTGCCTGTCCGGAAAGCTGGATATGATCAATGATAGAAGGGTGTAGAATCCTTCTACCCCAGATTCATGCCGTTATAGAGATATTCGTCCGCAGGACGCCAGTGAATGAAAGAATGGTTGGGCAATAATGGTTAATGATAAATATCATAGTTTATTTAAGCCATGTTGATTTATTTTGAATCAAAGGCTCAAAGAAATTTATATGAAACTTATTCAAACCGTTATCGCACTAACGCTGGCTACATCAATTGGCTGGGCTCAAAATTCAACCCACTCGCAATCAAATATCCATAAAATTGTAGTGGAGCAGGTATTGCAAACAACATCGTACACCTACTTACTAGCTGAAGAAAATGGACAAACACAGTGGCTGGCATTGCCAAAAATAGAAGCTACCATTGGAGAAACTTATTACTATCAGGGAGGTATGGAAATGAGAGATTTTAAAAGCGCTGAATTAAAGCGGACGTTCGAATCGGTGATATTTATACAGGGAGTGCAAAGTGCTAAAGCAATTCAGGGTAAATCCGAAATATCGCACGATAACCAAAAAACATCACCACAGGCATCTGGGTTAGTTTCCGGAAGGCTCGACATAAAACTTGATCCTGCAGATGGAGGGATTTCTATTGCTGAATTGTTAGGCAATAGAAATAACTATGCAAATAAAATCGTGAAATTGAGAGGAAAAGTCATGAAATTCAGCAGTAATATCATGGGTAAAAACTGGATTCACTTACAGGATGGGACAGATCATTCCGATGAATATGATATTACAATCACATCAGATATGGAAGCGGTACAAGGTGATATCGTGACGATTGAAGGAAAAATTACATTAGATAAGGATTTTGGGTATGGGTATTTCTACAAAATCATCATGGAAGAAGGAAAAATAATTGATGAAATTCAATTAAAGTGACATGTGGCCTGGTTAAGAATACTTCTTCCGAACGGATTTATGAGGATCGAATTACCGGATGGGTATGAATCAACAATAAAGAAGAACTTATTGCAAATCTCAAAGAAATATGTTATTGATATTTATCAAATTATCATTGATATTTATCAAAGATTCAGTGATAAATATCAAAGAAATATCGATGAATTTACTATGGTATTGTTGTTACGGGAAAATACGAATATTGTACCTTTAATATCAATAACGCTAAATGATTTTAAACAAAACTATTTTTATTATGAAAACTCTTAAAAAACTTTTCACATGTGCATTTGTTATGCTAATGGCGCAGTATAGCGTTGCACAAATCACTGGATCTGATCACGACTTTAGTTCTGAGACCTGGAATAGCTCAGGTGAGATTTGTATTGTATGTCATACACCGCACAATGCTGATATTACGGTTGTAGGTGCTCCTTTATGGAATCACGAGGTGACTTCACAAACATTTACTCTTTATGCATCTGCAACTTTGGATGCAGTTGTTGGTCAACCGTTAGCAAGTTCTAAACTATGCTTGAGTTGCCATGACGGTACTGTAGCTGTTGATAATTTTGGTGGCACAACCACTGGAACCATTTTTGTTGGTGGTAATGATTTAGTAGGGACTGATCTGTCTAACGATCACCCTATCTCTTTTACTTATGACGCAACTCTGGCTTCCGCTGACGGAGGATTATTTGATCCAACTACCACTAGTTCAGGTTTGGGAGGCACAATTAATAATGATTTGCTCTTAGGTGGTCAGGTAGAATGTGCATCATGCCATGATGTACACAACGGAGCTGGGATTGGTTTCCTTTTAAGAAAGACCAATGCTAGTAGTGCTCTTTGCCTAACCTGTCATAATAAATAAGTTTAAAATATTTATTTTGTAACATAAAAAAAGGCGGTCTTACCGCCTTTTTTTATGACCAAATATAGTTGTAGAGCAGCAGTAAAGTAATTAGAGTAAAAATATTTTGTTTACATTTTACCTGATACAAATCATATTTTAAAATTGTTTAATTAGTCATATTTGTATAGGAGGAATTTTTTTAAGGTGTTATCATAGTAGTAGTAGTGGTAAGCTGATAATATGCCTATCACTGTCAGTCTTTACAGGTTTGCAATAAAATAATTGAATAAAACAAATATCATTTAATTAGAGAATACTGATCAGGTATTAACTTTTTGAAAATATGTACCAAGACGGACTTCTTTGTGTGCGCAATTTCAAAATAGATTTTTTTGCTAAGTATTTGCCTAATATATATGAGTTTGGTAACATCAGATAGATTTTTATGAAAAATTTATTTTTTTTAATTGGATACTATGTTTTTGCCGCTATAGCTTGTTCGCCCAAGTTACAGACAGCCCATGAAGTGATTGTTTATCCGTCACCACCAGATACCACGCGAATTCAATATCTGACTAGCATCAGCACTTCGCGCGATGTCGAAGGGGACAAGTCTACATTTGGCAAATTTGTGACTGGTGAAGAAGTTCCAAAGCCTATAATAAAGCCTTATGGTGTGACAATGCATAATGATAAAATTTATCTATGCGATCTGGATCTGGAAGGTTTGGAAATAATGGATATGAAGGTAGGTAGTTTTGAATATTTTGTGCCTAAAGGACTGGGAAAGTTAAAACTACCCATTAACTGTTATGTTGATTCACTTGGATATCTTTATGTAGCTGATGTTAAAAGACAACAGGTAGTTATATATGATGAAAACCTTGAATACGTAAACGGAATAGGCTTAAAAGAAAATAATAAACCTACTGATGTCTTTGTGACTCATGATAAAATATGGGTGGCTAATGTATCTAATGGTACAATTGATGTTTACCAGAAAGACAGCACCTACCAGTTTCTATATTCTATCCCGGAAGACAATCAAGGTGAAGGTAAACTTTACCAACCGACAAACTTGTTTGTAACTGCCGACAAGGTTTATGTCAGCGATTTTGGTGAGTTTAATATTAAAATCTATGACCATCAGGGTAAGCACCTCAATACAATTGGCCGTTACGGCAAAAACCTCGGCCAATTTGTACGGCCAAAAGGTATTGCTGTTGACCGTGAAAACAAATTATATGTTGTAGACGCTGCATTTGAAAATGTTCAAATTTTTAATGAAGAAGGAGATCTTCTAATGTTTTTTGGTGGTAGTTACCAGGGGCCTGGAGATATGTGGCTTCCGGCGAAAGTAAGTATTAGTTATGATCATTTAGAAAATTTTCAACATTATGTCGATAAACGATACCTACTTAAATACCTCATTTTGGTAACTAATAACTTCGGCCCGGATAAACTAAATATCTATGGATATGTTGAAGAAAAAGCGATAGTTAATAAATAGATGCCTGATTTGAGGTGGAAACGTTTAGTTATTTTGTTGGTGAGTGTGATAGTTATGGTATTGGCATGTACACCAAAGTCTCGCTATAGCATACTGAGTACCATTTTCGATGGCGTCCCATCACCGGTAGAACATAATACCCTGGTGGTTGGAGACACCCTGGGACAGCTTGACAGTGCCAGAATGTTGGCTGTGGTATTGGCTATGCGTCAACCCAAAATTAACTATCATCCGCCATATAGGGATAAAGATTGTGCCAGTTGTCACGACCAACAACATCTGGGGCAATTGGTGGCAGAGGAGCCACAACTATGTTATCAATGTCATGACAGCAATAATAAAAAACATAGTTTCAAGCATGGTCCTGCCGGTGCCTATTGTACCTCATGCCACAGGCCTCATAAGGCTGAGGCCAAAATGTTATTGTTAAATGATGGCGAAGAACTTTGCTTCAATTGTCATGATGGTGATGTGGTTGCAGAAAACAGTATTCATGAAAATATAAAGAAAGATAAGTGCCTGGATTGTCATAATCCTCATAGTAGTGAAAACAGGTTTATGCTTCAAAAGGGTGCATGTTATAACTGCCACGAAGATAAAATCAGTGATTACAGTTTTTTGCATGGCCCTGTATCGGCAAACTATTGCTCGACTTGTCATGAGTCTCATGCTTCAAAGAATGAAAATTTACTGGTGCAAACAGGACAAGATCTTTGCCTGAATTGTCATGACTCTTCAGATGTATCTAGGAATGTCGAACATCAGGGAAATGAAAATTGTACTCAATGCCATAATCCGCACGGAGGTGAAAATGAATTTATGTTAAACTGAAGTGAAAAACGGTGCTAAAATTGAAACCGCTCATATTTATTTTATTCATACTTACAGGCCAATGCATTGCCCAAAGTAAATCTTCTGATTTTAAAGTCTGGCAATTAACTTCATATTCAGGAAATGTTGGTCTAATGAGCTTCTACCGTGTACAAAAAAGGATACTTAACAACGTTGTCGATTATTCTAAATATCCATTTATTTACGGAAACCTTAGCCTTTACACTAAAAATTATATTGTTCACCCCAACTTTCTGTTGTTGGATATTGGTGGTGAATACAACCCCGGGATCAGTCGGCAAACATATACCGTAAGCCCTGATCGATCGGAAGTTTTAACCCTCAAAAAGTTAGATGTACGGGCGACCCTGTTTAATCAAAAACCTATGAGTTTTGGCGCTCATTTTATCATTGGTCAAAATTTTATTAACCGTGAATATATTACAAGCCTAAAAACCGACTCTAAACAATGGGGTCTTAATTACAATTACAGAAATAAAATATTGCCGCTATCAGTAAGCTACAGTGACAGGAAGTGGGATCAGTTGGAAACGGAGACAGGACGTACCTTTCGTTTCAGGCAAAATGATTTACAAGCCCGGATCAGAAGGTCCTTTACCAACAATGGAGATGATCATGAGCTAAGATATACCCAGTACAGGTTTTTCCGGGAAGATCAAAACCTGATACAAACCAACAATCTAAATGATAACCTGATCTTAAACAACCTCTTCTACTTTGATAGCGATAAAAAATATATGTTCAGGTCATCGGTCACCCATCTCAATCAACGCGGCAACATTACCCAAAAAAGATTTCAGGCTTTTGAAACAATAAATTTCAGGCTACCATATAAATTCCGGTTCACTGGTAATTATGACTTCACCAAAAATAGTCAGGAAACTCAGGAATATAAGCAAAACAGGATCAGGGTCGGCCTAGACCACGAGCTATTTTCAAGTTTAAGAACAGGGGTGTTCTACGAATATTTTAAAACAGATCATTCAGCATATAATGAAACCAATACACGCCTTGGAGGAACGGTGAATTATTTAAAGAAAATTCCTGCCAATGGCACCCTGAGCCTCATCTATAGCTTTCGAAGACATAATCAAAATGTGATCAGCAACCCCGACTCATTGGTGATAGTGATAGATGAAGACCAAGTGCTGTCTGATGGGGACATCGTTTTGTTAGATCGTCCTTATGTAAATCTGGCCAGCGTGGTGGTTAAAGATTTAACCGGATCATTTATATACCAGGAAAATTTTGATTATCTACTTATAGAACGAAATGAATTTGTAGAAATACAAAGGATTCCAGGAGGGCAGATCACTAACAATAGCACAATACTGGTTGACTATGTGGCTGCTCAGATAGGATCTTATAATTTCAATTCAGACACACAGTCTTTTACAATCAGGATAACCCTTTTCAATCGACTTTTAGAATTTTACTACACATTAGGAATTCAGGATTATAATAATATTGAATCTGCTGAATTACTTACTCTCAACTATTACAACCGAAATATTTACGGAGGACGGATACAAATTGGTTTTTTCAGTGGAGGTGTAGAAATGGACGATTATCGCAGTACAATAGTTCCGTATCTGAAAATGAGGTACTTTTTGCAAGTGAGTGGAAACATTGGCAAAAAAATTCTGCTCTCTTTAAATGGCGACCTGAGTGATCTTACGTTGACTGGAACGAATACCGATCAGCTTTATGCAAACATTTTTGGAAAAATAATCTATCAATTCAAGCCACAAACTAAACTTAATTTTGACATTGGTTATCGAAAGCAGGTTGGCGAGGAGATAAATCTGGATTTGATTACCTCAAGGTTAGAATTTAATACTATTTACCGAACCCTATACATAAAGGTCGGGACAGAAGTCTATAAACGAAATTATGTAGGAGAACAGATCAATTTTGGAGGGATTTATTTTCAGATAGACAGAAAATTTTAAAATGAGATAGGAGATGTACAAATTAATGATATTAATATGGATCTGGATACTTGGCCTCAACAGTATATTTACTATAAACCAATTTGAGGGAGACGCCAATAGTGATCGTATTTATGGTGTCGATGATAGTAAATCATCATCCTCAGAGTCACTCGAAGAGGACTCTGAGTACCTGATAGCAAACTCATCAGAGTCCCTGCCTCGCCGGCAGGCAGGCCTTTCAGGTGACTCTGATGGGGGAAAATATACTACAGATCTTTTGGTTGGGGAATATAAAATCCTGCCTCAAAGTGATTCGGCTAAGACCTGTCTTGACTGCCATAGTGAATACATCGAGAATGAAGTGGTACATGCGCCTGCCAAAAAGGATTGTCAACGATGCCATATTTCAACGGGAGTTGAGCATTCCCTAGAGAATAATACTGCGGGGTTTACATTGAAAACTGAGGTACCCGGGCTTTGCTATGAATGCCATGACCCAAAAAATGAAGAGGAATTTATACACGACCCTACTCAAAAAGGTGACTGTTTTGTCTGTCATGACGCACACAATTCGCCTAATTTATACCTTGTAAAATCGGATCCCGTTTCCGGGGTTTGCTATGAATGTCATGAACTGGAAATTCCAAAAAACAATCTGGTACATGGCGCTGTTGCAGATGGAGATTGCATAGGTTGCCACAATCCGCATCAGGCAGATAATAAAGAGCTTATGAAATCAAGTAACCTTGGCCGGTTATGTAGAAGTTGCCATAAAAGCATTCGCAAAGAACTCAAAAAAGAACATTTGCATAAACCTTTCAAAAAAGAATGTTTTAGTTGTCACAACGGGCACAGCTCAAAAGAAGCACACCTCTCTGATCTCAAAACCCGGGATTTATGCCTTAGTTGCCATGAAGAAGTGCATGAAGTTATCAAAAATTCCAGTATTGTACATGGCGCAATAAATGAAAAAGAATCCTGTCTGAACTGTCATTCTCCCCATGCTTCTTCGGAGAAAAATATTCTCAAAACCAAGGAAAAAGATATGTGCTTGAGCTGTCATAATACTCGTATTACAAGCGATTCCAGCAGTATTACCGCTATTGGCCCACTACTAAAAGAAGGAAATACTATTCACGGGGCAATCAAAAAGGAAGGATGCTCTGGATGCCATAAACCACATGCATCAGACAAACATACCTTACTTACCAGAGCTTTTCCGGTTGAAAATTATGCGCCGGCAAATGTTGATAATTTCGATCTTTGTTTTAGTTGTCATGATAAACAGTTAATTGAAAACCCGATTACTAAGACAGCCACTAATTTCAGAAATAGAGATCAAAACCTGCACTATATTCATATTCATGATGAAAAAGGTCGTAACTGCAATTTATGCCACGATGTACATGGGGCTGGAAACAAATATTTAATAAAAGAAAACACACGGTACGGAAACTGGCTGATGCCTGTAGAATTTGAATATACAGACAAGGGTGGATCTTGTTTAACGGGGTGTCATGAAAAATATAGTTATGAACGCATCGTTTTACAAGACTCTTTGAAACTAAAGGAATAGATTTTAAAAAAGTCATAATATGAAAACGTATAATTTTTTTCAGATGATTTTAGCAGATTTTCCGCTGATAGAAATTTTTAATGCTTACGTGCAGGGCTTAAAAAATAATCCACACGAGTTTAGTGCAATAGGTATATTTTATTGTGGAAAACAAATAGGAAAAGAGCATTATATTTAACTTGTCGTAATCTATGAATATATTAATCAATATGCATTTGGGCGTACGACAAAATTCCTATAGCCCAAAAAGTTCTTTTTTTTTATCACCCCAAACCCAAAAGCCCGCCTGCCGGCGAGGCAGGGGAGCCAAAAAAAGAACTTTTTGGAAGTCCCCTTCAGGAGATTTAGGGGTAAAAAGGAAATTTTGTCGTGCACCCATACATTTTATCATGGTTTTTACATGTCTGATGGCTTCTGTTTTAAACAAAACATTAGCTCAAGACACTATGGTGTCCAATAGTGGACAGAAAGCAGAAATGGCTTATGTCCGTTGGGTGAGTGAATTCCCTTCTACCAAAACCAAATCGGCAAAAAAAGGACTATTTGGCCGTCTTGGGCAGTTTGTTTTTGGCAAAAAACCAGCCGTGCTTATCAAACCGGTTGCAGTGCTGGCCCATACCCCGGAAAAATATTGGGTGTTGGATTATAAAGCTAATTCTATTGCCTTGATAGAGCAGCAGAAAGGAGCAACGCTAAAGCTAAAATCGAAACAAGAAGAACCGTTCAACTCTTTGGTAGATATTTGTGAACTCCCCGGCAAAGGCATGTTGATAACGGACTCACGGCTGAATAAAATATTTTTATTAGCAAATGGCAGCAAAGAGATTGTTGATTTTAACGATTCACTTAACTTGCAACAACCAACAGGTATTGCTTACTCAAGGGTAAAGGATGAAATTTGGGTGCTGGAAACTAAGGCACATCTGATAACCATACTTAACACCAGGGGAAAAATAGTAAAAACAATCGGTAGCCGTGGGAATGCGGCAGGTGAGTTTAATTTCCCTACGCACATCTGGATAGACCGTCAGGGTATGGTATATATTGTGGACTCAATGAACTTCAGGGTACAGATTTTTAATAGTGAAGGGGAGTGGGTTTCTATGTTTGGCCAGATAGGTGATGCCTCCGGATATTTTGCCCGTCCAAAAGGCATAGCAACTGATTCACATGGCAACATCTATGTAGCAGACGCATTATTTCATACCGTTCAGATATTTAACAAAGAAGGGCAACTACTCTATTATTTTGGTACTCAGGGGCGCGAAAAAGGGCAATTCTGGATGCCATTGGGTATATTTATAGACGATAAAGATTTTATTTATGTTACCGATAGTTATAATTCGAGAGTACAGATTTTTCAACTCATAAATCATGGTTAAATGAACAAGATTATAATTTTTGCTCTCTTTGCATGGCTTATAATACCGGTTTTACTTAAGGCTCAATCGGTAGTAGAATCAAGACACAATCTCTCGGTTGGTGAATCTGGTGCGGCCAGGATCGGCTTCGGGCAGGAGGTTTGCAAATATTGCCATACCCCCCACACAGAACGCCCTGCGTCTCCAATGTGGAGATTAGGCGAATCATCTGGCCCTAATTATATTTTGTACAACAGCTCTACCTTACAAGCCATTCCGAGTCAACCCGATGGTTCATCCATATTATGCCTTTCTTGTCATGATGGCACCATTGCCCAGGGGAAACAGGTGGGTCAAAATGCAGATGTGGATTTTAGTGCAGGCATAGTGACTATGCCATCAGGAAGGGGCAATTTAACTACCGACCTTAGTGACGACCACCCGATTTCTTTTCACTATACCCCGGCTCTGGCAGCAACCGATGGCCAATTAAAAGACCCTTCGGCTATCTCCACGCCAATACACTTAGAAAATGGCAAGGTTCAGTGTATTTCCTGTCACGATCCGCATAAAAATCCCTACACTAATTTTTTGGTAGCTTCTAATCAGTTTTCAGACTTGTGCTTAAGGTGTCACGACCGGAATTACTGGCCCACCTCCAGCCACAGTACTTCCGGTGCAGCCTGGAACGGCTCAAATACAGACCCTTGGAGCCACATAGAATTTCCTTATCCTACGGTTTCCGAAAACGCCTGCGAAAATTGCCATGATCCGCATAACTCAGCCGGCAAACCACACCTGTTAAAAGCGGCGACTGAAGAAGGCAATTGCCTCGACTGTCATAGCGGCAGTGTGGCAACTACCGATATACTAACCCAAACACTTAAAACATATTCTCATAATGTATATGGCTATAATCAGGTACACGACCCAAATGAAGCAGCCATGCCTGCAGCGCCACATGCCGAATGCCAGGATTGCCATAATCCACATGCAGTAAATGCCAGCTCTGCCATGGCCCCTGCAGCCAATGGTTTTTTAATGGGAGTACAAGGTATAGACCGGGGAGGCAATGCGGTTAGTTCCATAACCAATGCTTACGAACTCTGCTACCGTTGCCATGCCGATAGTCCTGCTAAACCTAATAGCCCAACCTCCCGTCAAATAGAGCAGGACAATGTGCGCTTAGAGTTCGATCTGGCCAACCCGTCGTTCCACCCGATAGAAGGGGCCGGGGTTAATGCAGATGTGCCGAGTTTGATTGCCCCTCTTACTGAGTCAAGCATTATCTATTGTACCGATTGCCATGCCAGTGACGGAGCCGGTTCTCCGGCCGGGCCACATGGTTCTATTTACCCCAGAATTTTAAAATATCGTTATGAAACGGATGATCTAACCCTCGAATCGGTCACAAATTATGAACTTTGCTATAGTTGCCATAGTCAAACTTCCATTTTAGGCGACAACTCTTTTAAAGGACACAGCATGCACATAAGAGAAGAAAAAACTCCTTGTAATGCCTGCCATGACCCTCATGGAATTAGCGGCAGTCAGGGTAACAGTAGCAATAATTCACATTTAATCAATTTTGACCTTAGTATCGTTTCTCCTGATAAAATGGGAAGGCTGAGGTTTGAAGATACTGGAAGTAATTCAGGACGCTGCTATCTTACATGTCATGGCGAAAACCATAACCCAGAAAGTTATTAATAATAGAATCCTTTTACTATTTTAATTTTTTCAATAAGGAATATGTATCGCTGAAAAAAGCCTCTTAGAATTGTAGATTAAAGGCCAATAAATTTCCAATTTGCCTTGCCGTATTTTCCAAATCTTTATCTGTTGAATCCATCGCTTTTTTCAAAGACATTGGCCCATTGGTGATCGGAAAAACTCCATCAAACCCACTAAGCAGATTATCAATATCTTCTGCCTGCCCTGCAAGTATTATGGAAGGGACGCCATGTTCTCTTGCCTTTGCTGCCACACCGGAAGGTCCTTTGCCCTGCAAAGTCTGACGATCAACTTTACCTTCAGCAGTTATCAACAGATCGGCATCTTTTATTTCTTCTTCAAAGCCCATTTTCTCCAGTAAAAAATCCACGCCGCTCACCAGAGAAACTTTGAAAAACGACTTTAGCCCAACGGCAATCCCTCCTGCCGCACCCGCACCTTCCATCTTTGAGTAATCATTGCCTGTATTTTGTATTAAAATATTATTATATCGCTCCATGGATTTTTCAAGCATTTGCACAGCTTTGGAATCGGCTCCTTTTTGAGGGGCAAAAACATATGTTGCTCCTTGCCGACCCAGCAAAGGATTTTGTACGTCACAAAGTATTTGGAATTCTATTTTGCTAAGTTTCGGGTCAATTTTATCTATAGAAATATCAGTAAATTGCAAAAGCGGGTTTCCTTCTTTGTTCAATAAATTTCCTTTAGCATCGAATAATTCAGCGCCCAAAGCTTGCAAAATACTAAGGCCGCCATCAACCGTGGCACTGCCGCCAAGACCCAGTATTATTTTTTTTACCCCAGAATCCACGGCCAATTTTATCAATTGACCTGTGCCGAAAGTATTGGCTTTCATGGGGTCAAGTATGCCATTATTTACCAGTCCGATTCCTGAGACCTTGGCCATTTCGATTACTGCTGTATTTCCATTATCGACCATAGCCCATTCGGCATCTACCAGGTCTCCAAAGGGCCCAAAAACTTTAGATTTATTGATCACTCCACCAAACCAGCTTTGAAATACTTCTAAGGTGTGGTCACCTCCATCAGCAATGGGGAAAAGAAAATAATCAGCTTGGATTTTACTTTTTACTAAACCCTTTTTTATAGCCTGAGCTACCTGAAAGGAGTTCAGACTTCCTTTGAATGAATTGGGAGCAATAACTATTTTCATTATATCCAGGTTAAATAGGTTCCATATGAATAGTAGCCTCTATATTCAATTTTTTTGCAATTTCAATTTCTATATCGTCGGCAATTTTGTGAGCTCCTTCAAGGGTAGTGTCTTTCGGTAACTTTATGTGCATTGTCAACTCAATATGTGCCCCATATCTATGCATATGCAAATGATGAAGATGCGTATCCATTCCACTCGCTTCTTTGGCAATTTTTTTTAAATCTGCCTTTAATTTTTTGTTAGGCTTTTCACCTAATAATGGATCGGTGCCTTCCTTAATTATTTCGTACGCTGCATAAAAAAGAAGTCCCGAAACGACCAATCCCAGCACACCATCAATCCACCAATAATATGAACCTGCAAATATGCCAATTAAAATAATCAGTGACGAAATGGCATCGCTGCGATGATGCCAGCCATCTGCTTTCAATGAAGGATTTTCGGTCTTTCTACTTGCCCAAAAAGAAAACTGGGCAAGAGATTCTTTTACAACAATGGAAACTGCTGTCACCCAGATAGCAAAACTTCCAAATTCAACGCTTTCGCGATTTACCAATCTGGTAATGCTGTCTCGAGCAAATTCAAAACCAATCAAACCAAGAATCACTCCGATAATTATGGCAGCAATTAGCTCTGCGCGACCATGGCCAAAAGGATGCTCTTTGTCGGGAGGTTTGCTGGATATTTTGGTTCCTATTAATACAATTACTGAACTTAATGAATCCGACAGGGTGTGCCAGGCATCTGCCATCAAAGCCAGTGAACCGGTGACAAATCCTGCCCAATATTTGAAGGCAAATAAAATTCCATTTACAACAATAGAAACCCATCCCTGGAGGTATGCAATGTTTTTCTTTTTGTCAATTGAATGTGTGCTCGACATGGGTCAAAGGCTAAGAAATAATTTACGTACAATTAAAAAAAGCCATTGTTTGGTTAACCAATGGCTCAATTTATTGTCAAATAAAATACAATATATTCTTTATGTTATAATAATGTACTTAACCCATGGGGTTTACACATAGTTGCTCAACATTACAGGCATTACGAGCATAAGAATATCTTCGTTGTCGCTTTGCTCTTTTGGGACAATAAGCCCGGCTCTGTTTGGTTCCGATAATTGTAAAGTGATTTCTTTACTGCTCAAATTACTAACCATCTCCATAAGAAACTTGGCATTAAATCCGATTTCTACATCTTCTCCATCATGCTCACAGGATAGTCGTTCGTTGGCTTCATTAGAAAAATCAAGATCTTCAGCAGAAATTTGCAACTCGCTTCCGGTTATTTTTAGCCTTACTTGGTTAGTAGCTTTATTGGCATAAATCGATATTCTTTTCAATGAATTTAAAAGCTCTAACCTTTCGATGCTCACATGATTATCGTTTTCAGCGGGAATTACATTTTCATAATCCGGAAACCGCTCATCGATCAGGCGACATATCATTTTTATGTTATTAAAATGAAAAAACGCATTGGCCATATTGAACTCTACTGTGACGTTTGAATTTTCGCTGGGGAATGTAGTATTCAAAAGGTTAAGTGCCTTTCGCGGAATGATGATAGCATGTTCACCTTCTATCGCCACATCTACTCTTCTGTATCTTACCAATCGATGCCCATCAGTTGCCACAAATGTGGTATTGGTTTCAGAAAGATTGATATAAACCCCTGTCATGGCAGGTCGTAATTCATCATTGCTAGTTGCGAATATGGTATTCTCAATGGCGTTAGACAGCGCATCGGTAGAGATGTCAATACTGTATCCATCAGTCACTTCTGGGATTTTTGGAAAATCTGTAGAATTTTCTCCCGCAAGGCGATACCTACCGTTGTCGCTGCTTAGTTCAATAGAATATGTCTCTTCGTCAATGGAAAATGTGACAGGTTGCTCGGGCAAATTTTTCAGTGTTTCCAACAATATTTTTGCAGGTACTGCAATACTTCCGGTATCTTTTGCTTCCACTTCCAATTGGGTGATCATGGAAGTCTGAAGATCTGAGGCGGTAATGGTTAATTTACCTTCTTCGATTTCAAAAAGAAAATTTTCCAGGATGGGAACAACAGGGTTGGTGGTAATGACTCCATTGATGTTATTGAGTTCTTTCAATAATGCTGAGGACGAAACTATAAACTTCATTAAACTGGTTTTTAGGGTTTTGTAAAAATCCGTGTAAAATTATAAATAATTAACAATTATCACTATCTATCCGGACTGTGATTTGATTATTCAAATCGTTTATAAAATATGTGAAAGCAATAAATCACAAAAGATTAAGTGAATATTTCTTAGCTTCGCAATTTAAACTCAATTTTGATAAAAACCTTCTAATTTCCAGTAGATATGGAAGAATTTTTTGATGCAGTAAATTATATTCAAGGTAAGTACAAATCAACCCCTCAATTTGGAGTTATTCTTGGTACCGGGCTTGGTCGCCTTGTGCAAGATATCGACATCACATGCACCATAGATTATAAAGATATCCCTCATTTTCCAGTCTCAACAGTTGAAAGCCATAGTGGTAAATTGATTTGCGGTAAAATCGCAGGTAAAAATGTGGTAGTGATGCAAGGAAGATTTCATTATTATGAAGGCTATTCTGCCAAAGAGATCACATTTCCTGTGAGGGTAATGAAATTGCTGGGCATTGAGAGACTATTTATATCCAATGCCTGTGGAGGATTAAGATCAGGCCAGGAAGTCGGTGAATTGATGATCATTAGAGACCATATCAATTTGCACCCCGACAATCCTTTGAGAGGCCCAAACCTCGACAAATTTGGGCCCAGGTTTCCCGACATGAGCGAGCCTTACGACAAAAAGATGATTGCACAGGCGCAGGAAATCGCTGGAGAAATGGGCATAAAAGTGCACACCGGAGTTTATGCATCTGTCACAGGGCCCAATCTCGAAACGCCGGCAGAGTATAAATTTATAAGTATAATTGGAGCAGATGTGGTAGGCATGTCCACTGTTCCGGAAAATATCGTAGCACGGCATATGGGCATTCCTGTATTTGCTATATCCGTGATCACCGATCTTGGTGTAGAAGGAAGGATCGAGGAGGTCACACTTGAAATGGTTTTGGCCGCTGCTGACAAAGCCGAACCTGACATGACGAGGATATTTCATAAGTTAATCGCCTTGCAGGATTAGGATGACTGAGGATTAGGATGGAAATTGCAGAAAAAGTAAGTTGTTATCATTGTGGAGATCATTGCGAGCGAGAGCATATTGCTTTTGATGAGAACGACTTTTGTTGCCATGGTTGTAAAACAGTTTACGAAATCCTTAGCCAAAATGATCTTTGCACTTATTATGACCTCGAACAAAACCCAGGCCTAAGCCTAAAAAGCAAAAAATTTGACGATAAGTACACATATCTTGATAATGATGAAATAGCCCAACTGGTCCTGGACTTTAAAGATGGTAAAAAGGCCAAAGCGACTTTTCAAATTCCAACGATCCATTGTAGTTCGTGTATCTGGTTGCTAGAAAATCTGTATCAGCTTACAGATGGAGTCAATCATAGCAGGGTAAATTTTGTGAAAAAGGAATTCAGCGTTGATTTTGATCTTGATATTATATCGCTCAGAAATTTGGTTGAGCTACTTGTCACTCTTGGATATGAACCCAACATCAGCCTGGAAGACAGCAATAAAAAGAGTGAAAAACACATCAATAGAAGTTTATTTCTGAAAATCGGAGTAGCAGGATTTGCATTTGGAAATATCATGCTATTGAGTATCCCTGAGTATTTCGGATTTGAAGGATTGGAAGAAAACATTCAGCGTTTTCTCGCTTATTTGAATATTCTACTTTCTCTTCCGGTGGTTTTTTATTGCGCAAGCGATTACTTCAAATCTGCGCTCACAGGCCTGCGAAAAAAATTCATTAATATTGACGTTCCCATTTCGCTAGGAATAATTGTGCTGTTTGCCAGGAGTCTTAATGAGATTATTTCGATGTCTGGCCCTGGGTATCTCGACTCACTTTCGGGACTATTATTTTTCCTTTTGGTAGGGAGGTGGTTTCAGAACTACACATACCAAGGTCTTTCATTTGAGCGGGATTATAAATCATATTTTCCCCTGGGTATTTTTAAATATGTTGATGGAAAATTGTTAAGTATTCCTGTTGGCAATATAGTAAAGGGCGACTTAATTAATGTTCGAAACCAGGAGATAATCCCGGCAGACAGCATATTGAAAAGCCGCTTTGCAAATATTGATTATAGTTTTGTGACAGGAGAATCCAACCCTGTTGCCAAATCAATGGGAGATTATATCTATGCAGGCGGAAGACAACTTGGAGAAAGTATTAAACTGGAAGTTGTAAAACCCGTATCTCAAAGCTACCTGACTCAACTATGGAATAATGATACTTTTACCAAAGAAAAAGATGAGAACTTCGACACACTAATCAATAGAATAAGCAAATATTTTACCGTTGCCATTTTGATGATTGCCATAGGTGGATTTTTATTTTGGATAGGAGATGATTTAAAAACAGCATTAAACGTATTGACAGCAGTACTTATTGTAGCATGCCCATGCGCACTAACATTGTCTTCACCATTTGCACTCGGGTCTGCCATGCGGATATTTGGAAATAAAAACTTCTATTTAAAAAATGTAAATGTCATTGAGCGATTGCTGAAAGTCTCACATATTGTTTTTGACAAAACCGGTACCATCACCTACAATCAGGCCAGCGAAGTGAGGTTTGAGGGTGTGAATATTGAAAAAAATGACTTCATTAAAATTAAAGCGCTGGCTATGAATTCTACTCATCCATTAAGTAGAATTTTAGTGTCAAGTATCGATGAAGGTATTAATAATATTTCTATGGAAAAATACATGGAAATCCCAGGGGCAGGCTTGCAGGCCGAAATCGAGGGTGACAACTTTAAATTGGGAAGCCTAAATTTTGTAAGCCCTAAAACGAATAAATCTGATTTCAAATCAGAAACCACTCAAATATTCGTCTCGAAAAATGATACTGTTTTAGGGAGCTTTAAAATTGAAAATAAGTATAGAGATGGTATTGGAAATCTGATAACCTTTTTGAAATCCAGATATAGCGTTTCAATTCTAACAGGTGATAATAAAAGTGAAGAACAGAGGTTAATGGATCTTTTTGGTAGTTCAGCAAATTATAAATTCAGGCAATCGCCGGAAGATAAATTACAATACATTGAAAAACTCCAGCAACAAAATGAAAACGTATTGATGATTGGTGACGGACTAAATGATGCAGGTGCCCTTCAGCAAAGTGATACTGGTATTTCTATTACTGATGATACCTCCCACTTTACTCCGGCATCCGATGCAATTATGAATTCCGGTGCGTTGAAATATTTACCTAAGTTTTTTGAATTCGCTAAAACATCTCAAAAGATTGTGATAGCTGCTTTTGTCATATCTTTTATGTATAATTTTGTTGGGATCAGCTTTGCACTGACTGGAAAATTGACGCCCTTGGTTGCGGCAATACTAATGCCTCTAAGCAGTATATCTGTGGTTGCGTTTGCAACGGCCAGTACAAATCTAATGGCACGAATTAAAAAATTGATATAATATGTCAGTCATCATCATATTGATAGTAATAAGTGTAACTGTGGCAGTGCTATTTCTAGGAATATTTATTTGGGCCGTTAAGTCAGGTCAGTATGACGATACCTATTCTCCATCTGTACGCATGTTATTTGATGATAAGAAGCCTACTCATAGAATAAGTAAGGAAGCAGAAAATCAAAAGAAAACATCAAAAGAAATTCAAAAACAAGACGACGAGGCAAGCTAAGCGTGCGGCTTTATTGATGAATTTTCTAATGGCAAGCTCGGTCTTTCGAAATGACAATATTCTTGCTTATTTTTAATCAGTATAAATAAGGGCTATTTATAATAAAGCTTTTAAAAAAAACATGACTTAAATCATATATTTGAATGCGACAGGCATATATTTTTGCACTTCTGCGTTTTTTTAATGCTGGCGAACTATTAATCATTTAATCTCCTAAACATGCAACTTGAGAAATTTAGCTACGACAATAAAATAGTAAAGTATTTTGCTATCGCTACAGTAGCGTGGGGCGTCATCGGAATGCTGGTAGGCATTATCATCGCCCTATTAATGTTTGCCCCCAATTTACTGACTTTTGGTAGTGTCGATCTGCATGCTGGCTGGAGCAGTTTTGGCAGACTTCGACCATTGCATACCAATGCTGTAATTTTTGCTTTTGTTGGCAATATGATTTTTGCCGGTGTTTATTACTCAATGCAACGATTGCTAAAAGCCCGAATGTTCAATGACACTTTGAGTTGGGTGCATTTTTGGGGATGGCAACTCATCATTGTATCGGCAGTGATCACTTTGCCTTTAGGCATTACAACCAGTAAAGAATATGCAGAACTGGAGTGGCCAATTGATATTGCCATTACATTAATTTGGGTTGTTTTTGGTATCAATATGATTGGTACAATAATCAAAAGAAGAGAGCGACATATGTATGTGGCTATTTGGTTTTACCTCGCTTCTTTTGTTACAGTAGCAGTATTGCACATTGTCAATTCCATGGAATTGCCCATAAGTTTTCTGAAAAGTTATTCTTTGTATGCTGGTGTTCAAGATGCCTTGGTACAGTGGTGGTACGGTCACAACGCTGTTGCATTTTTTCTGACTACACCCTTTTTAGGCTTAATGTATTATTTCTTACCCAAAGCTGCCAACAGACCGGTGTTCTCATATAAGCTGTCCATTGTTCATTTTTGGTCATTGATTTTTATTTATATCTGGGCAGGGCCACATCATTTACTTTATACCGCTTTGCCAGATTGGGCTCAATCTTTGGGAGTTGTATTTTCCATCATGCTCATCGCTCCATCCTGGGGAGGTATGCTCAATGGATTGCTCACTTTACGAGGTGCCTGGGATAGAGTTAGAGAAGACCCTGTTCTGAAATTTATGGTTGTAGCAATAACCGCCTATGGCATGTCAACTTTTGAAGGCCCTATGCTTTCACTAAAAAACTTCAATGCTGTCGCTCACTATACAGATTATATAATTGCTCATGTGCACGTTGGAGCATTGGGATGGAATGGGTTTCTGACATTCGGCGTACTTTATTGGATGATTCCAAAAATGTGGAATACCAAATTGTATTCAACAAAATTGGCCAACATCCATTTCTGGATCGGATCACTGGGTATTATTTTTTATGCCCTGCCTTTGTACGCATCTTTCTTTGTGCAAAGCCTAATGTGGAAACAATTTACAGTAGATGGAATTTTAGCATACCCTAACTTTCTGGAGACAGTATCGCAAGTTGTACCGATGTATATACTCAGAGCTTTTGGAGGTATATTGTACTGGATCGGCTCATTGGTGATGGTGTACAATCTCCTAAAAACTGCAGCATTGGGCAAGTTTGTAGCCAATGAAGAAGCAGAAGCACCTGCACTTGAGAAAAAAATAATAACCGGTGGTCACTGGCATCGCGCTTTAGAAAGAAAGCCAGTACTTTTTACGGTTTTGTCCTTGGTAGCCATATTGATTGGTGGTATTATCGAAATGGTGCCAACTTTTTTAATCAAATCAAATATTCCAACAATTGAAGCTGTGAAGCCTTATACACCACTTGAGTTAGAAGGTAGAGATATCTATATACGAGAAGGGTGTGTTTCTTGTCATTCGCAGATGATCAGGCCTTTCCGTTGGGAAACAGAAAGATATGGTGAATATTCTAAGGCCGGGGAGTTTGTATATGATCATCCATTCCTTTGGGGATCTAAAAGAACCGGACCAGACCTTCACAGGATAGGCAAAAAGTACTCTGATTCTTGGCATTTTTATCACATGGAAGATCCTACAAGTACTTCTCAGGGATCCCTAATGCCAAGGTATCCATGGCTTTATGAAAGTGATTATGATCAGAATATTATGCCTGACAAAATAAGTGCAATGCGTACTTTGGGTGTGCCATATGAAGAAGGTTATGAAGATAGGGCGGTTGAAGATATGCGCAAGCAAGCTGAAAAAATTGTTGCGCAACTAAGATCTGACAATATTGAAACGGATCCAAATCTTGAAATTATAGCTCTTATTGCATATCTACAGCGCCTCGGTACCGATATAAAATTTCAGGAAAATTCTTCTAAATAATTAAATTATAATAGAGATGTTCAAGCACTATTTTGAAGAGATACAAAACATTGAGATATGGCCAATCATATCTTTAATTATATTTTTCGTGTTTTTTACAATCACGTTAATTAGGATTTTTTTTATGGATAAATCGTTTGTAGAAAAAATGAAAAGCCTACCATTTGATGATACAGACAAAACTAAATTGAATATTTAAAATATTGATAGTTATGCTATTTTATAATATAAAAGCGAAGTGGATGAAAAGAATACTAATGATGTGTTTGTCGTTTATGGTAGCCATACCGGTGTTTTCTCAAACAAGCACTTCGGCATCCTCTTCACAAGAAACAATGCTCATGGTCGTATTGGTGCTAGTTCTAATCACAACCCTACTAATTCTCATTGTAGGAATGTACTTAATAAGCATCATTAAGGTCATCTTGTTAGATGCTAAAAAACGAAAAGCACTTGCTGAAGGAAAAGAATACATACCCGAAAAGGGAAATTCATGGTGGGATAATTTTATGAATAAAGCAACAGATGCTGTTCCATTGGATAAAGAAAAATCTGTATTGATGGACCACGATTTTGATGGAATTCATGAATTGAACAATCATCTGCCACCGTGGTGGAAATGGTTATTTTATTTTACCATAGCATGGGGTGTTGTTTACTTTGCAGTTTATCATGTATTTGATGCAGCACCGCTTATGCACGAAGAGTATGAGATTGTAATGGAAGATGCACGAACTGATCGAGCAGCATTAACGGCAACAGAGGGCAATAACATTGATGAAAGTAATGTAGAATTTAGTGATGCCTCAGAAGTAATGTCGAGTGGTAAGGCCATTTACGATCGTTCATGTGTTGCGTGTCATGCTGCAGAAGGACAAGGATTGATAGGACCAAATTTTACTGACAATTATTGGATCCACGGAGGTAGCATCAACGATATATTTAAAGTAATCAAATACGGAGTTCCAGAAAAGGGAATGATCTCGTGGCAAAGCCAGCTTTCAGCCTCAGAAATGAGAGATGTATCAAGTTATATCATGGCTTTTGTAGGTACTACACCAAAAAATCCGCCTGCTCCTAAGGCTCCGGAGGGAGACGAATATTTACCTGAAACCCAGGAAAACAAAGCTCCAACAGGAAATGACATTGATGAAAACAATGTAGAGTTTAGTGACGACCCTCAATTACTGGCAAATGGGAAAGCAATCTACGATCGCGCATGTCTTGCTTGCCATGCTGCAGAAGGACAAGGAATGATAGGACCAAATTTCACCGATAATTATTGGATCCATGGAGGTAGCATCAATGATATATTCAAGGTAATAAAATACGGGGTTATTGAAAAAGGCATGATCCCGTGGGAAGGCCAGCTTACTCCAACAGAGATGAGAGATGTGTCAAGTTATATCATGACTTTTGTAGGTACTACACCAAAAAATCCGCCTGCTCCTAAAGCTCCGGAGGGAGAGGAGTATATACCGCAATAAAAGATTTTGTTTTCCATGGCCATTTAAAATATTCCTCAGAAATTATTTTTAGTTGAAAGAGCAAACAATAAGGTTGTTTAATTGTTCTTAACTCTATAATATCTAAGCTATTATACTTGCCTAATTTGAGTTCAGAGACTACTGTATTCTCCAAAAAGCAAAAGAAGAAATTCAAAAAAATTAAATAATCTCCGTTCAATTCGGATAATATTGAAAATGGAAAATTTATATGAGTTTGATGAAGAATATCGAGATACGATAGCTACCGTTGACGATCAGGGCAAGCGCATCTGGGTTTATCCAAAAAAGCCAGATGGCAAATTCCACAACAGACGCATATTTGTTTCCATAATTCTACTGACATTATTATTTGGTCTTCCTTTCGTAAAAGTTGATGGAGATCCATTTTTACTAATTGATGTCTTTGAGCGTAAATTTTTCATTTTTGGAATTCACCTCTGGCCTCAGGATTTTCATATTCTGGCGCTCTCCATGATTTCGCTAGTCATTTTTATAGTTTTGTTTACGGTAGTTTTTGGACGAGTTTGGTGTGGGTGGGCGTGCCCGCAAACTATTTTTATGGAAATGATATTCAGAAAGATTGAATATTGGATAGAAGGTAATACGGCTAAACAAAGAAAACTCGATGCTGCACCATGGGGTTTTAGTAAGATTGCAAAGAAGGGATCGAAGCATCTTATTTATATGCTCATCTCCTTTATAATTTCGCATACCTTACTTTCCTATATAATCGGAATTGAAAGACTAAAAGAAATAGTTAGCCAACCTCCAACAGAAAATCTAATCGGGTTTTTGGCACTTATGATCTTTACAGCTTTTTTCTATTTCATTTTTTCAGTATTGAGAGAGCAAGTTTGTATTGCCATTTGCCCTTATGGAAGACTTCAGGGAGTATTTCTTGGGAATGATAGTATTACCGTAATTTACAATTGGCTTAGAGGCGAGCCAAAAGGACGGTTAAAAAAAGGAGAAGTTCAAGAAAATAAAGGAGACTGTATTGATTGCAAATTGTGCGTGCACGTATGTCCAACAGGGATTGATATCCGAAATGGCACTCAACTGGAATGTGTGAATTGTACGGCATGCATCGATGCATGTGACGAAGTGATGGATAAGATTAAAAAACCCAGAGGTCTTATCAAATATGCTTCATACAATGGCATAAAAGAAAAAAGCAATAAAATATTTACTTCAAGGGTAATTGCATATTCCATTGTATTGGCATTTCTGATTTCGGTGGTTACATTCATGCTTTTTACAAGAACAGACATTGAAGCCACCATATTGAAAGTTCCCGGACAGCTTTATCAGGAGAAACCAAATAATCGAATTAGCAACCTTTACAATATTCAGTTTATCAATAAGACTACACATGATATCGAAATGAAATTGAAAATAAAGAACTATGCAGATGCTATAATTAACCGTGTTGGAAATGAGCAATTAATAATCAATGCAGGGAGCAGACTGGATGGTGTTTTTTTTATAGAGATGGCCAGAAGTAATTTAAATGCGATGAAGACTGTACTACAGATTCAGTTAATTTCCGATGGAGAAATTATCGATGAGATAAATACAAATTTTATTGGACCAGTAACAAGAAAAAGAAAGTGAGCTGGGGCTGGAAAATAGTAGTGTTGTATTCATCGTTTGTCATCATGACATTATCAATGGTGTTTTATTTCATGGGACATAAGGTCGATTTGGTAGCCACAGAATACTATAAACAAGAAATAGAATATCAAAGCCAGATTGATAAAATTGCCAATGCCAATTTACTTACAGAGCCAATAGGGTATGAGTATATCAACATTCCTCGAACTGTAAAATTAACCTTTCCTTTTGCGCATGTTCATCAAGGCCTATCAGGTAAAATTCATTTTTATCGACCGGCAAACTCAAATGAGGATAAATATTTTGATATAAGAGTAAATGATGCCGGTGAGCAAGTAATCTCAATTTCTACCTTAAGCAAAGGATATTGGAAGATGAAAATATCCTGGAATTCTGGAGGATTGGAGTTCTATAATGAAAAAAAAGTAACACTATAATATGCTTTGGTCAGCATTTCTCATTGGATTTTTTGGAAGTTTTCATTGCATTGGCATGTGTGGCCCAATTGCTTTAGCTATACCGGTCCAGAATAGTTCAAGGCCAAACTTAATATTCGGAAGAATACTTTATAATGTCGGACGAGCAATATCATATGCTGCCATCGGATTGGTATTTGGATTGATCGGTCAAGGTCTTTCGATTGCCGGACTGCAACAATCTACTTCGATTGTTGCAGGGGTACTCATTTTAGCGATGGTATTGTTGCCTTCAAGACTTTCACAAAAAATATCTCTCTTAAAGCCAGCCTATCAATTTACAAATGCACTAAAAATAAAATTTGGGAAATTATTAAAGGGAAAATCAAACTATACAACTTTTCTTATAGGATTGCTAAATGGTTTTTTGCCATGTGGATTAGTTTATATGGCAGTTGCTGGAGCTATGGCAACCGGTGGATATTTTGATGGTGCACTATATATGTTTTTATTTGGTATCGGTACTATTCCCGTGATGCTTGCAGTTTCAATAGCAGGAAATTTTATTAGCCTAAGCGTCAGAAAAAGCATGAATAAATTAATTCCCGTTTTCATGATTGTACTGGGCCTTCTTTTTATTTTAAGAGGGATGAATCTGGGAATACCTTTTGTAAGTCCAGAAATTCAAAAATCAGAAATCGTAGACGAAACCATGATTTGCCTCTGATCTATTCTAATTCCCTTTCACCCATTTCTAAAAATCGATTTGTATTAACAAAAAATATATTTTTCTTTGGCAAATATTTGAAATACAAAAGCTAAAATAAAGAATGAAAAATTTAATATTTATTACTATTTCGATGCTAATAGCATCCTGCTCAAGCATAAAATTTTCATCCGACAAAGATGGGTCAGTAGACTTTACAAAATTTAAAACCTTGAGTTATTATGGTTGGGCAGAAGAAAGTGATAAAATTTTAAACAGGTTTGAAAAAGAAAGAATAGAAAAGGCTTTTGCAGATGAATTCAAAAAAAGAGGGATAGAGATAATTGATCGCGATGGAGATATCATTGTTTCTTTATATATCGTTGTTGACCAAAAAACAGGCACCACCGCCTATACCAATCACTATGGTGGTGGTGGACCCTATGGATATTATGGAGGATATGGGGGATGGGGTATGGGATATTCCAGTACCAGCTATCAAGAGTATGACTATTTGGTCGGTACGTTAATTTGTGATGTTTTTGACTCGAGTACTAAAAAACTGATTTGGCAAGGTGTTGTTTCCGGAGAAATTGATGATAACCCTAAGACGAGAGAAAGGAATACACCAAGGGTAATAAAGGAACTAATGAAACGATATCCTGTGCCAGCGCCAAAGAAAAAGTAGGTGAAGTTTTGTTTTGAAAAAGGGGCGCAAAGAAATTCTAAATGGTTTTCTTAATGAGCCTCAATCGCACTTTTTTCTTAGCAAATCATAAACCAAATTTCCGGCTAAGATAGAACGGCCTTAACAACATGGCCTTCAACATCAGTCAATCGGTATCGACGACCTTGGTGTTTAAAAGTAAGCCTTTCGTGATCAAAACCCAGCAAATGCATTAATGTCGCCTGGAAGTCGTGAACATGAACAGGGTCACTCACGATATTGTAGCCAAACTCATCCGTCTCACCATAGCTCATGCCCTTTTTTACTCCTCCTCCAGCCATCCATATTGTAAAACATCTCGGATGATGATCTCTGCCGTAATTAGTTTTCGTCAACTTTCCTTGAGAATAATTTGTTCTGCCAAATTCACCTCCCCAAACAATCAATGTATCTTCTAGCAAACCCCTTTGTTTCAAATCCTGTACCAAAGCTGCAGAAGGTTGGTCGGTATCTTTGCATTGTTTTGTTAAATGATCAGGCAGTTGAAAATGTTGGTCCCAGCCGCGATGATACAACTGAATAAAGTTGACGCCGCTTTCTGCAAGACGACGTGCAAGAAGGCAATTGGCGGCATAAGTCCCGGGAATCTTTGACTCTGGTCCATACATATCGTAAATATAATCCGGTTCATTGGACACATTCATTACTTCAGGTACGGAAGTTTGCATTCGGTAAGCCATCTCGTATTGTGCTATGCGACTTTCTATTTCAGGATCGTGTTCTTTCTGAAATTGTAGCTCCTGTAATTTCTGATAATAGTCTAACGACGACCTTCTTGATGCATCAGAAATACCTGCTGGATTATTGAGGTATAATACTGGATCTTTCCCGGATCTAAATTGCACCCCTTGGTGCAAGGATGGTAAAAATCCACTTCCCCATAATCGCGAATACAAAGGCTGGGCTGTAGTAAGACCTGTTCCATTGGAAAGCAAAACGCAAAACTCGGGTAAATTTTTATTCGAACTCCCAAGGCCATAACTCATCCAGGAACCAATGCAAGGTCTGCCGGGTTGCTGAGATCCGGTTTGAAAAAAAGTAATGGCTGGATCGTGATTTATGGCCTCAGTATGCATTGTTTTTATAAAACAAAGTTCATCAGATATTTTGGCAGTATAAGGCAACAAATTGCTCATCCACGTCTTGGACTGACCATGTTGCTTAAAGTCAAACAATGTACCGGCTAATGGAAATGACTTTTGCCCTGCTGTCATCCCCGTAACTCTTTGACCTTTCCTCACCCAATCGGGCAAATCTTCACCATTCATTTTATTCAGTAGAGGCTTGTAATCAAACAGATCAAGTTGCGATGGCCCACCACTTTGAAAAAGATAAATTACTCTTTTGACCTTAGGAGGAAAATGAGGAATTTTTCCGGGTTCATTTTCTGATGTACCCAAAATTAAGTTCTTTATTCCACCATAAATATTTGTAGGATTGACAAGAGATGATAATGCCAAACCGCCAATCCCCAAACTTGCCTTAGTAAGAAAATGTCTGCGATTGATATCGAGCCTATGATTTAATTCGGGATGTTTATGGGCCTTGTTAATATCTGAGAACTTCATTATATCTTATTTACCTTTTTACTATTGTTTCATCAAAGCTCATTATGGTGTTACACACCACACTCATGGCAGAAACATCAACCAATGACAATTGATCATTGATAGGATAATTGCCGACAGTAGCTAATTGCCTGGTTAGATCTTTATTTTTATTGAAATAACTTTGCTGCTCTTTAAATAGCTTTGAAAGCATATCAACAACTTCATTATCGGGTTTTAGGGCTGTCAACAATCTGTAGGCCAATACTATTTGTTGCTCAACACTTTTTTTATTTTCGATAACTCTTGCTGCAAGCACCCTTGCCGCCTCAAAAAATTGAGGATCATTTAATAATACCAATGCTTGCAAAGGTGTGTTGGTTTTTTGCCTTCGTACAGTGCAATAACTCCTTGTCGGTGCATCAAACATGATCATGGAAGGCGGAGGAGAAGTTCTTCTCCAAAACGTATATAGACTTCTCCTATAAAGTTTATCTCCAGAGTCTGCTTTATAGGAAGTCAATACCAAACTTGAATTATTTTTCTCCAGCCATAGTCCTTTTGGCTGATAAGGTTTTACACTGGGCCCGCCAATTTTATTTACCAACAAACCACTTGAGGCAAGTGCACAGTCACGAATAATCTCTGCCTGAAGTCTCATGCTGGGCCCTCTGGCCAGCAGAACATTTTCCGGGTCTTCTTGACGCTGCTTCAATAAAACGCGGGATGATTGCCTGTAAGTTGCCGACATCACAATTGATTTATGTAATTTTTTTACGTCCCACCCTGACTCAACAAAATTATATGTCAGGTAATCCAACAGCTTCGGATGAGTAGGAAGTGACCCTTGGTTCCCGAAATCTTCGGTGGTTTTTACAATACCCTGACCAAAAAACAGTTGCCAGTATCGGTTGACAATTACTCGTGCAGTTAATGGATTATTTTTATCTACCAACCATTTGGCTAAGCCAAGTCGATCTTTAGGGAAATCTTCCGGAAAAGGATAAACCGACTGGGGTGTTCCGGGTTTTACCTCTTCCAATTGAGCATCATAAACTCCACGATCAAGTATAAAGGTTGGCCTTGGCTCATCCAGATCCTGCATTACCATGACCGTTGGGATTGTGTCAAATATTTGATTCTTTTCATCCTTCAATTCTTTCAAGCTTCTTTTTAGCTTTTGATACTTTTTACTGGAATTTAAAAGATAATTCTCCTTGAGTTGGGCATTAGAGAAAATGGCTGTATCTACTTTTATTTGCTGAAAAATAGATATTACCTCTATCTCGCTAAGGCTTCGGTTGTATATCTTGAGGTCATCGATAAATCCATATCCTTTTACATCAACCTGATAGGCTTGGTGGCTTCCAATCTTTATGGTGTTTTTATTTTTATCACTGGAAATTGACTTTGTTAATTGATCAAATAGTATTTGTGGCAGATCTTTTTTACCATTGACATAAATTGTTATTCCGTTAGCTTTTCCCGAACCATCATACACAAAAGCAAAATGATTCCATTCATTTTTGACTACTTCATTTTTTGTGGAAACCGAAATCAAATTAGCAGGCAATTGATTTACCAACCTCATTGTGGGCCTTCCATTTAATATGGCTATTTCATATCCTTTATAACTTTCATTTTTACCACCTAGATGAAAGATCACCGGCATATAACCACTATCATGATTTGAATTGAGCCAAAAACTGAATGAAAATTCATCTGATCGTTCAAAATCCAAAACTTTATTTTTTATGGATAGAATATCAAAACCTGAAAATTTTAAGGATTTCCCATGAACCCCGTCTTTTAATAACCCTTCTCCATGCAGAAGGAAAGATTCTCCAGGTTTGGCCAAATTTTTTATTTTGCCATTAATTTTACTTTCAAAAACCAAGTCAACTTGCAAATTCCTTTTCAGATCTATTTTTGGATTCTGACTGGGAATAGAATTTAGGGAGCTTAGGTACTGCAATATTTTTTCTTCATTTTTCTGTATTTCGGTATTGATAAATTCTATTTTTTCATCTGTTTCTTTGGAGGTGAGCAGCACTTGTGGCCCCGAGTTATAATCTTTTTGCACCAGACCACTTTCATTTACACTATTAAAAAAGCTGAAAAGTTGATAGTATTCTTTTTGTGATAACAAATCATATTTATGATCATGACATTTGGCACATTGCATAGTCAAGCCAAGAAAAGCGGTAGAAATTGTCTCTGTTCTGTCAGCGGCATATTCAACCAAATACTCCTCCTGAACAATTCCACCTTCTGAATTTAATTTTTGATTTCTTAAAAAAGCGGTAGCCATTCTTTGCTCTTTTGTGGCATTAGGAAATTTATCTCCTGCGATTTGCCAAGTTATAAACTGATCAAATGGCATATTATTATTAAATGATTTGATCACCCAATCTCTCCATGGCCACATCCTTCTGTATCCATCCTGCGAATATCCATGAGAGTCGGCATAGCGAGAGACATCCAGCCATTCGAGTGCCATACGCTCTCCATAGTGTGGTGAGTTCATTAGTTTTACCACTACCTTTTCATATGCGTCTTCTGATTGGTCATCAAGAAAGTTATCAATCTCCTCAATCGTTGGCGGCAGTCCGGTGAGATCAAAAGTAATCCTGCGGAGAAGCACCTCTTTTTCAGCTTCAATATTTGGATTTAATCGTTTGTCTTCAAGTGATTTTAATACAAAATTATCAATAGGATTTCTGATCCATAATTGGTCGTTGACCTTTGGTATTTCCATATCATTGGCTGGGATAAAAGCCCAATGAGGCTTGTATTTAGCACCTTGCTCGATCCATTTTGTAATTGTTGCTTTTTCCTTTGGTGTAAGTGCCAGATTGGCCTCCGGGGGAGGCATCACAAAATCAGGATCATCAGAAATTATTCTTAAATAGACATGGCTTTTATTTAATTTTCCCGGAACTATTGCAGCTCTATTCCTATCATCTCCGAGAAGTGATGTGGCATCTTCTTCAATATCCAGCCTTAGATTTGCTTTCAAATTAGCCTGATCAGGCCCATGGCAAATAAAACACTTATCAGACAAAATTGGCTTTACATCGAAATTGAAATCAATTTTTTTAGGCAGGTTTTTTTCTGCTTCTACTATTTCTTGTGGTTTATCCACTCCACAACCAACCAATAAAAATATGATACCTATAAAAAGCACTTTTTTCATAGTGTATATGTTTAATGCATACATTGATTTAGTGTAAATAATTTCATTCTATAATTACTAAACTTTAAAACTATTAAAATCCTTGAACATTCACTAAAATACGAGAATTCGGAAGTACCTAATTTACAATATCATAACTCTACGTACTAGCAAGTCTTTCGTTTTTTTATTTGTTGATCAATAATTTCAGATAGGTGATAAGGGCGATTTATAGATTTAAAAGTTTCACCTTATAGCAAAATTTATATCGATATAAATGTAAATTTAAGGGCTATCCATACTTTAAGCGATTAAACTTTATTATGAAAATATTAATTATTTTTTTTCCATTTATGCTGATCAGGCTTTGTGTAGCTCAGGATTCTGTTCCGAAAGGTTTGATGGTAGAATTTTTACGGAACGCCAAGGACATAGAAATCAGGGATTCAAAGCCTGATTTTTCATGGATAGTTCCAGCGACAGCACAAAAACAATCTGCATGGCAAATTCAGGTGGCATCATCAAAAAATCTTTTAGAAAAAAGCAATCCTGACTTTTGGGATTCAGGTAAAATACCAAGTAACAGTTCCATAAATATTGAATATGAAGGAAAACCACTCGCTGATAATTCCACATACTTTTGGAGGGTGAGGGTTTGGGATATCCATGGAAACCAAAGCAAATTCTCTACAATTCAGCAATTCAAGACTGGCGTTTTATCTGATTATGCAAGTACGAGTAATTCATTTCAAATCGAGTTCATAGCTCCTGTGGATTTTAAGGAGATATCAAAAGGGAGGTACTTTATCGATTTTGGCAAAGATGCCTTTGGTACCATTGTTTTAAATATCCAGCCTACAAAAAGAGAAACCATTACTATTCATCTTGGGGAAAGTATTTCTGAACCTTATCGTGTAGATACTTCACCGAAAGGTAATATCAGGTACCAAAAAATTGATCTTGAAGTGACCCCGGGTAAATCAGAATATACACTTATTCTACCACCAGACAAACGAAACACAAAGCCAGAAGCTGTTGCATTACCTGACTCCATTGGCGTTATAACTCCTTTTCGATACTGTGAAATTGAAAATGCGAGTTTTAATTTCGATGCAGATAAAATAAAACAAAAGACTGTCCATTATTTTTTTGATGACAAGGAAAGTTATTTCACCAGCTCAGACGAAGTGCTTAATCAAGTATGGGAAATGTGCAAATATTCCATGAAGGCAACGAGCTTTTGTGGTGTGTATGTTGATGGTGATCGCGAGCGAATTCCCTACGAAGCCGATGCTTTTATCAACCAACTGGGACATTATTGCACAGATCGTGAATATTCCATGGCTCGCCTGACAAATGACTACTTCATGGAAAAACCCACCTGGCCTACCGAGTGGATTTTGTTTACACCACTATTGTTTTACTATGATTACCTGTACACCGGAAATACACAAGCGATTGCAAATCACTGGGAAAAACTTAAATATAAAACACTCACAGACTTGGCAAGACCCGATGGCTTGATCAATACATCTCAAGAAAATCAATCAGATGTTTTGATCACTAATCTCGGATTTAAGGACGCTAATTTGAGAATCAGGGATATTGTGGATTGGCCTCCAGCGCAGAAAGATACGAGTTGGAAACTTGCTACTGAAGAAGGGGAACGTGATGGTTTTGATTTTATGGAAATCAATACCGTAGTTAATGCCTTTCATTACAGGAGTGTAAAATTTATGGCAGAAATGGCCAGGGCAATTGACAAAGTTGATGACGCAATCTTTTATGAACAAAGAGCAGAACTTGTAAAAAAATCCTTCAACAAGGTATTTTTAGAACCTCATAGAGGATATTATATCGATGGTGAAGGTTCAGAGCATTCGTCTCTTCATGCCAATATGTTTGCATTGGCTTTTGGCCTGGCTCCCAAAGATCATTTAGAGACCATAATTAAGTTTATAAAATCCAGGGGTATGGCTTGTAGTGTTTATGGTGCTCAATTTCTGCTGGATGGACTTTATCTTTATAATGAGTCAGATTATGCACTAGAACTCATGACGGCACAGCATGATCGCAGTTGGTGGAATATGATCGCTTCGGGTTCTACGATTTCCATGGAAGCCTGGGACATGAAATACAAACCCAACTCAGACTGGAACCATGCGTGGGGAGCTGCCCCTGCCAATATCATTCCCAGGCATTTATGGGGCATCAGGCCAACCAGTCCCGGGTTTAAGCAATGTATTATAAAACCCCAGATGTCACATCTTACTTTTTCTAAAATTATTGTTCCAACCATGCGGGGCAGCATATTGGGCACTTATCATAAGGACAGAGACAGAAGTATTTTTACTATTGAGATACCTGGTAACATGACAGCAAACTTCAGCATTTCGCAATTCGATTGGAAAAGCATAAATCTGAATGGAACTAAGGCTGGGAAAAACAATGAAAATTTAATTTTGAAGCCGGGGAAAAATACAATTGAGGTATTTTTCTGAGCGAAATAAATTGGGATATTATTACCGAACCTGTTCCGCCTGTCCACCGTGGCGAGGCATCTGTTGGCTATCTCGTCTTGCCGGATTTATTCCGGCATCTGTCAGAGGTTCGCAAGAATCTATCTAAAAAATTACTTCAAAAACCCAGTGATGAAAAGGCTGTTGATATTTATTGACTTGGTTTGCAGATTTTGGGTTTGTTGCCAATAGCTAACAGACCCCGGAACGGTGTCCGGGGATTACCGAAGGGCAGTATTGCCGGGTATGTCAGGTCTTGGGATCAGAGCTTCGTTGTCGCAAAGCTTCATAAAGGATTATTCCTGCAGATACCGATACATTGAGAGACTCAATTTTACCGACAATTGGTATTTTTACTGTAGCATCACAAAGCTTTAAATATTCCTCCGATATGCCATCTTCTTCAGAACCCATGATAATGGCCAGCGGGCCCTTGAGGTCAGTATTATAAATGAGCGTATCTGTTTTTTCCGTGCAACCAATAATTTGTAGTCCTGTAGCTTTCAGGTCTCGAATACAGTTTTTGAGATTTTCTTCTCGGCAAACGGGCAATATATTCAAAGCTCCTGCTGAAGTTTTCATGGCATCAGCACCAATGAGTGCATTGCCACGGCTTTGAATCACCAATGCATCAGCACCGGCACATTCCATAGTTCTGGCAATTGCTCCAAAATTTCTCACATCGGTAATGCGATCTAAAATCACTAAAAATGGATCTTTGCCCTTGGAGTAAGCCGTTTCGATAATATGATCGAGCGAGTGGTATTGTATTGGTGAGATATAGCAAATGATACCTTGGTGATTTTTTCTGGTAAGCCGGTTAAGCTTTTCTAAAGGAACTTGGGAAAACGGAATTTTAAGCGACTTCATTTTGGAAACCAGCTCCTTGATCAATTCATTTTGAAGCCCTCGTTGTACGAAAACTTTTTCTATTTCCTTATCCGCATCTATGGCTTCAATTACTGCCCTTGTACCAAAAATAAAATTGTTGCCCTGTATTTCCTTATCGTAATTTCTCATTGTTTACTTCTTACCTTTTCTCCACAATTCTACCGATTTAAACCAATTTTTATCAAAGCTCTTTTTCCTAAGCAGTGAGTAATGATTTTCAGTAAACACGTTTTTAACTTTATAAAATGAAAATCTAACAGTTGGCATTTTCAAATCACGATTATATACCCAATCAATAATTTCTTCAGATTTATATACATCATTGGGTGGCCCATAGATAATATATATCATACCCATATCGCTCTTCCAACCTTCTTCAAAATTTGTAAACAAGTAATTTGCAGCCTCCACCCTATTATAAAATTTAGCAACCGTGGCCGTGGCCAGAGACGGAATTTTTGTCAATTTTATCCAGTATTGCTCAAAGGCTTCTTTGGGATCTGAAGCAGCTTTTATAGCATCGGTTTCTGCCCTGGTAGAAATATATATCAAAGGCTCCAGTACTTTATCAAACGTTTTTACCAGTGGAAAATAAGAATCCTGGACCCTTATCCCAATCCCATTGGCTGAAGAGCTGTCTTGCTGAAAAAAGTACAATCCTTCATTTTTGAGCTCAAAAGTAGAGTTGGTTTGGATGGTAAAAACAGAATCAATTTTTAGGTCTTTGGCTGCTCGTTGGTCTTTTATAATCATTGGCGGAACAGCCTCATCAAAATATTGTGAATAATAATACACAAATATTGGCCCTTGATAATCGCTGGTACTTTTTATCTGTAGTGCATTTTGCGTATTTATAAAACTTCCCAGCACTGGGGTTTTTCCATCTTCTTCGAAAAACACAAGTCCGTCTGTCGAAAAATTATAATCTTCAATAAATGGAATATCATAGACATAATCCATCCCGCTTTTTTTATTGATCACCTTGATAATTGCTATATCTGTTTTGTCATGATTAGGAAGTTTTAGGTAAGCAAACACCTTATTTGATTCAATCGCAATGATATGATCTTTTATGTTTATGGTATCTGAGGAAATAATATCAAGGGCGTGATAGCTTTTATGGAGTTCATAGATATAATGATATTGATCAAATAATTTTCCTTCATTGAAAGTAAATTCGAGATATATATGAGTAGTCTCACCTTCAAAAAATACATTGTGATGCATATGCACCTCGTTGTCAACACTATACCAATAACTGATGTTTTCATCAATAAATACCTTTTGACCATAAATCTTCCCAAAGGGAAATATCAGGATAACAAGAACGATATTTAGAGTTTGTTTAATGTTTTTCATTTATCGATTGAGAGGCGTTTATAAATTCTTCCTACAATTGTCACTGGCAAATTGAGGTGCACTAAATTAATTTATTTTACTTTGCAATGTTTTAAAAAAGTAATAAATGTCAGTTTACACAACAGAAATAGCCTCAGATGTCATTGCCTCAGACAACCCAATTCATCAACGATTACTCAAAGCCTATTATTTGAGCCTTGATTATATTTCTGGTGATGTGCTGGAGGTTGGTTGTGGAGAAGGGCGTGGAGTGGAACTAATTGCACCAAAGGCCAGCTCATTTACCGGTATTGATAAAATTTCACAGGTAGTAGAAAACTTAAAAGCATCCTATCCTAAAGGAGATTTTCAACAAATGGTGATCCCCCCATTTTCAGGATTGGCAGACAATACCTACGATGTGGTGGTTAGCTTTCAGGTAATTGAGCATATAAAAAATGATCGAAAATATTTGACAGAAATCCATCGTGTACTCAAGCCGGGAGGAAAAGCTTTGATCACGACTCCAAATATAAAAATGTCACTTTCAAGAAACCCGTGGCATATCAGAGAATATACAGCTGAGGGACTGGAAAATCTGGCCAATGAAATATTTCCTAAGGTGGAGATGCTGGGTATTTCGGGCAATGAAAAAATAACAGCTTATCATGAGGAAAATAGGAAATCTGTAGAGAAAATGATGAAGTGGGACATACTCAATCTTCAATATCGGCTACCGGTATTTATGCTCAAATATCCATATGAAATTTTAAATCGAATGAATAGAAACAAGCTGAATTCTGGAAATACTGGTTTAGTACAAAAGATTCATCATTCAGATTATTTGCTTTCGCATGATCCTGATACGAGCCTGGACTTGTTTTGTGTGATGGAGAAGTAGTGCTTTCAATACAAGCAAAATATTCTTAATCATCTATTATCTTCTTTATAAAAATAATAATAAAAGACATCACATAATTATCTCTTCCTCGATACCCTTTCAGGTGACTCTGATGGGTGGACACTTGCTTAAAAAGGTCTGCGAAACTTTATTGAGTATATCTCACAGTCTATTTTAATTCTATTAAATCAAATTCTATGTCAACCGATTTACTATCAGGATGAGGAATTGGTTTGATACCTACTTTATCTTTCTTGAAGAATCCACTATTTGCAATGTTCTTTTGCGATTGAATTAATTGAGACCGGTTAAAAATTTCTCCTTTTTTAAATTCAATCATTTCTATCACTCTTACGGTTTCTATCTTTACATTTCCCTTTATAATAATCTTATCAAAAACAACTACGGATCCTTCAAAAATTTCAAAAATCAAATTGATGGATTTTCCAATAATATTCTCTTTTGTATCAATACTGAAAAATAAGTGTCCACTATCCATGTAAAGATCGGTAATACCAATACTTCCGGGATTGTAATAAAATTTACTCTCAATCTTTTGTTTATTGTACGGATCGCCTTTCTTTATTCCCAAATATTCGGTTAAGAAATCATCACTATATTTCGTATTACCTTTCCATGAAATTTCTCCGATTGTTAGTTGTTCATCATTTTGATTTTCTTCATTGATACTGTTAATATTCGTCTTTTCAGTAAACGAGAAAATAGACATTAGTAAAAAGATCATTGGTATTGTGAGTAAGTAATTTAAAGTTTTCATAGCATTATTTTTTGTTTGGTTTAACATAATTATTCTGTTCTTAATATTCAATTTAGAAAATTGATGTACAAAAGGAATAAAATGATCACCGGATGACATTCTTAAAATAAGTCTTGAGTATTGCTCGTGATCTTTTGTATTTATCACCACTTGATGATCGGCAATAAACTCATGAATTTGACGAATTTCATTTTTTATTATATGGATGATAGGATTGAACCAGCAAATGGCAGAAACCAGCTCCAATAAAAAAATATCGTAAGTATGCCTTTGTTGTACGTGAACTTTTTCGTGAGAAAGTACGTGAGAGTAATCATTATTGTATAAAATGGTGTTGTTATCATTAATGAAAATGTAATTGAGGAATGAGAAAAAGGAAGGGCCTCTCTTTAATCGGATTAATTTATACGTTCCTTTATCAACCACTTTATTTTCTTTGATAATGAAGAATATACGCCAAAGTCCCAACAATAATTTGATGAAAAAGAACAGAAAACCAGATACATATAAAAGAAACATTCCATGATTAATAGGTAAATCAAATATTCTTTTAAAGTTTCCAGATAAAACTGACTGGGGTTCTAAAATTGCCAAACTTTCTGAATCAAATAATAATGGATATGAATTGTCCATGGAACCAGGGTTCCAAATTCCTATACTTATCATGGGTATCAAAAAACCTAACATTGTAGAAGATAGGAGATATAATCTATTTGATTGGAAAAATGTGTGCTTAGAAAAAACAAGACGATACAAAATATAAAATCCCATATGACATACCGAAACCTGTAACAGGTATATTAAAAAGCTATTCATTTCGCTGATTTTTAAATTGATCGATTAATTCAGATAATTCATTCACCTCTTTTTCATTCAACTCATTTTCCTTCACCATGAAAGAGACAACATTTTCCAATGACCCTTCAAAATAGTTGGAGATTAAGTCCTTTAACGCAAATTTTTTATACTTGAGTTTAGATATTACTGGTCGATACTCATGAGTATTACCATATGCTTTATGGGTGACATAACCTTTTGTTTCCAGGATTCTAATAATTGATGAAATGGTAGTATAGGGTGGTTTTGGATCTTGAAATTTCGCAATGATATCATTTACAAACCCTGTTTTTAGCTCCCACAGAATCTCAAGGATATGCAATTCTCTTTTTGTTAATTCTTTCATGCAATAAATATATAACTTATATTTAAGTTATACAACTAACAACACATTTATACAACGTTAAAGTAAGTTATAAAATGTTAATTTACGTTAAATCTATTGAGATTGTTGAGCGTTTATTATATTGCGGAAATAAAAATATGCTTATAGATCAGGCGGCATATTAATTTCTGACCTATTTAATATGAAGTTAAAGAGTCGTTTATTCTGCTCGATAATAATACTCGGATTCTTGTCCACAGCTGTTGCAAATTTTCTAAACCTGTGAATGATTTTTTAGGTAGACTCTTATTGTCAACTTTTTTTTAAACAACGACATCGCTAATTATCATTATCGAAATAATAATAAAATACCTCGCATAATTGCTCACCCAACGACATCCAGTCTTTACCAAAAGGTACTTTATCTAGTCCGGCAATCCAGTCGGCATTAAGTTCGTAAATCAATCCATCTATGCCATAGCGCTCTAAAAGTCCTTCACCGATGGTTCCGGGATTCCGCCAATTAGGACCACTGCTCCCTTCAGTGAACCAGGTAAATTTTCTCAACAAAAGTTCAAGGCGTTCCATATTTGCAAGGTAGCTATCGATATCTATTTCTGGTCTTGAAATATGAAGACCACCTTCGGCATCATTATGAAAATCAATGGCAAGATCAGGTTTCAGCCCCAACTCAATTTGGTGTATTAGCCATTTTTCCAAAGCAGCATTCTCAGGAGTAAGATAAGGGTCAGTCTTTTTATCCCAATTTCTATTCAGATCTTTACCTTGTAAATTAAACCTCGTTCCTCCATGAGCTACACGATCTTTATTTGCCATGGGCAGAATATAAATACAATACCTTTCAAGATATTTATTGATCTTGGGATCATCATCTTTCAGGAGGTTTTTTATGAGTCCCTGAAGCACCCAATTTCCACCAGGTTCCCAGGCATGTGCCCGGCCCCTTAATAATAATCGGTTTGGAGCGCTTTCATTACCAATACGTATTATTTCCAACGGACGGTTTTCTACTGTATGTCCAATTTCTGTAATTTGGATTAGCGGATGATTTTCAATTTCAGATTTTAACTTTTCGAGATCGCTAATCCGGTATGGCTCCATTCGTGCTATGTAAACCGAATCATCAGGCATAATGAAGTCGATTTCCAGCTGTTTTTCCGGCGTCAGAGTAGTTTCTATAAATTTCCAGTTTTTACCATCCACAGACAAGTAACAGCTTGTGTTATCAGTGCCCACATATGCGGTCCGGCCATTCCAGATATTCTTGAAATTTTGCAATACTAATTTCATCCTGGAACCCTTCTTGGCAAATACCTGAAAATGCCAATGTCCGGAAGCTCGGTTTGGAGAATTTCGTTCATTGTCATAGATCAAGCTAATCAATACTGAACTGTCTGTCTGAACTTCATAGAAAAGCGGCGACCCATTTTCAAAGTTGTAATTGATATATTCAAATGAGGATGCCAGGCTTATACTTCCGGCAATACTAAAATAGCAGATTATTGAGCATAATATTAATTTCATCTTTGACATAGTTATAATTCTTTTCTAATTTTTAAACATATTTTGACCAATTAGAGCCTTTACATAAGGAGTCTAATTATTTACTTATTCGTAATGGTATTTCAGATAATTTCACATTCAGATTGTTCTCAGAAATTGGATATGTGGCGCAATGTAACATATTAGTTGTAGATTAATAGAGGTCTCCTTAATTATAATCAAAGTGCTTTAATCATTTTTTCTTCATCCAGACCGGTTGTAAGGATGGATGATGCGACCTTCCCAAAATGTCACCATAAAGTTCCGGTCTTCTGGCATTTCGATAGCGATATCCACCAGCCAACGTAAGTTTATCTTTAGTAATTGTGGATGTCGTAATGTCGTTTTCGAAACTTCTGATTTCAGATAATAACTCTCCATACGGATCAATGATCATGGAATTGCCATTTTTTAAATGATCACCATCAAAACCAATAGGGTTACTAAAGACATAATAAACCGCATTGTCATAGGCCCTTGCTGGCAGCCATCGCAATAACCAACCTCTGCCTTTAGGGCCATCAAATTCCTGTCGGAGTGGCACTGGATTTTCATGCCTTTTTTTCCATAAAGCACTATCAACAAAGCCTCTACCTGGCATGGCTGAGGGCGTGCATCCCGTGACATGCGGAGCAAATATTATTTCAGCCCCAAGTAGTGCGGTTGCTCTTACATTTTCTATCACATTATTGTCGTAGCAAATGAGTATACCACATTTCCAACCATGAAGATCAAACACAACATACTCATTTCCGGGATGCATGTAGGGACTGATAAAAGGATGAAGCTTTCTGAATTTGGCCATCAGGCCACCTTTATCAACGCAGATATAAGTATTATATAGTTTCTCATTATCCTTTTCAGGCAAACCGGCCAAAATTGTTAAATCATGCTTCTTGGCTATTTTAATAAGCTTTTTTGTGCTCTCTCCGTTTGGTATTTCCTCTGCAAAAGCAAAAGCATTGTCACGATCCAGATCTTTATAAAAAGTATAAGCTGTGATGCACATCTCGTGAAAGCTTATTACATTAGCTCCCTGCGATTTGGCCTTTTCTGCCAGGATGTCAATGAGAGAAAGGTTGTAAGTTTTATCTCCATCCTTGGGCTGGAATTGTGCAGTTGCAATTTTTATATTATCCATATATTTTAGATTTGCTGAACATGACGCATAATAGAATATAAAAATACTAATCATTTTGCATCAATATTTAAAAATATATTTTTGGCGTTCTGAAATAATAATCGCATTGTTCTGAATTTCTTTGGGGAGCAATTTTAATTATTTTTGAATATGATTTCTACGATAATTTTTGATATGGATGGGGTGATTATTGACAGCGAGCCAATCCACCAACAACTTGAAGATGAAATGTTCGCTGAGCAAAATTTTCATATTACTGAAGACGAGCACAAAGACTTTGTAGGGACCTCTACCATTGACATGTGGACAAAAATTGGTAAAAAGCACAAACTGACAAAAAGCCCACAGGAATTGCTTATGTCGGGTAGAGAGATGTTTTGGAAAGCACTTGAGGAAGATAAAGTTCCTCTGGTCGAAGGAGCACTGGACCTGATAAAACTTTTCTACAATAATAATTTTCTAGTACATGTTGCATCATCAGCCACCCGCCCAACAGTAGATAAAGTATTGGGATATTTCAATATTAAGAAATATTTTAAATATAGAATAGGTGGTGATGAAGTGTCCAAGTCTAAACCAGAACCTGAGATATTTATGAAATCGGCAAAGCAATCAAATTCCAGTCCTAAAAATTGCCTGGTTATTGAAGATTCTGGCAATGGTGTAGCGGCCGCCAAGGCTGCCGGGATGTTTTGTATCGGTTTTGATAATCCGGCAAGAGGAGCGCAAAATCTCTCACAGGCTGATCGTGTGGCAAATAAATTGAGTGAAATCGATATTGAATGGATCCGTTCATTATAACCCGAATAATCCAGGAAATAATATAAGAAACTTATTGGGGTTAGAAATTAATTTATTTAGGATAATAATAAACATCAGATTTTGATAAAAATGTTGCATCTGATGTTTATTATGATTTTAAGATAAGGTCATTTGGTTTATTTTTATAAACTTCAATATATATTTACATATTGATCTATATTTCTTATCGGCATTTAACTAACTCAATATGTTTGACAGTTTACTGGAACAATCATTTTATGAATTCCCATCTTTTAAAGTTGCCTTGTTTTCACTGCTTCTTGCGTTTTCTCTGAGCACAATTATTGCATATACATATAAATTCACCTATCGAGGAATTTCCTTCTCAGGCAATTTTTTCCAATCGATGGTATTGGCTTCGTCAGTCACATCAATGGTAATTATGGCCATTGGGAACAATGTCGCTGCCGGTTTTGGAATTATTGGTGCTATTGCCATCATTAGGTTTCGTACCAGGATCAATGATCCGAGAAATATTATGTTCATTTTTGCAAGTCTTTCAGTTGGAATAGCCACTGGAGTTTACGGATATTCTATTGCGATAGCAGGAACATTAATATTCTGTTCCGTAGCATTTATGCTCTATTTTTCTCCTCACGGTAGATCTTCGCTCTATATGTATTCACTGACATTCAATCTGCAACACGAAGAAGGGATTGAAGCAGTTGCACAGTTTTTGGAAAAATGGTGCCAGAGTAATTTTTTAATGAGCATTGGCGATGGTAAAATGGAAGATGAAAGATATGAATACCAAATTTCTTTGAAACATAATATTGATCATAAAGATCTTTATAGAAATTTTGCAATGCTTGATGGCGTTTATAATGTAAAACTCAACCGCCGCAATAACTCAGAAAGACTTTAATCATGATTAAAAAAGCAATATTTATAGTTTTTTGGGTTGTGGTTGTGGTAGTGCTTTTACTATTTTCACTCGTTTTTAAAGATACAAATACCGCTATTGTCGCTCAGGTAGAACCTCTGAAAAAAGCAATTTCCTATCACAAAGCCGTGAGGATTAAGGAAATCTTTGTAATCCCCGGTCAGATGGTTAATCCCGGTGATGTACTTGTGCGAGTAGAGCGGCCAGACCTGCTGCTTGATGTAGAAAAGAAAAACAACGAGATCGATCGACTTAAATTGGAGCATGACCTCATAAATGCAAAATATGCCAATAAGACCAGGCAACTAAAATCTACCACTGAAGCGCAAATTAGAAAAATTGATGCTGAAATCAGTCAGCTAAAAATGGTCATTGAAAACAACCAGAAATTGTCTGAACAATTTGGAAGCCTTACAGGTGTTTCGGATACTTCAAATCGACAAAATGCTTCTTATTCTGATATTGAATTAGATATTTTAGAAAAAGAAAAGAAGTATCTACTGAATCAGCAAAGACTAGAATTGAATGTAGAAAGCAGCATTCATGATGAAGAGGCCAAATCGTATGCCATGCGCTTGGTACTTTTGGAAAAGGAGTTGCAAGCGCTTATGACAGAAGAAATGGAACTGGTGAAAACGGCTAAAATCCAGGGAACAATAGGAAACGTAAATATACAGAAGGGAGAGCTTCTCGCACCATATACCACCATATTGTCAATCTATGAATCCAAACCAACAATAATTAAGGCATTTATGAATGAGGGTTTTAAATATGCTATGGAAGTTGGCAATAAGGTAACTGTTGAATCAACAAATAGAAAATATAGTATTGAGGGTAATGTATTTGAAATTGGCGCCAGGATTATTGAATATCCCAATAGACTTAAGACAAACCAGAATTTGCCAATGTGGGGCCAGGAATTATTTATCAGAATACCGAAGGATAACAATTTTCTGAACGGTGAGCGTGTGGCTGTGATTATCAAAAAATAGCTGCTAAATCGAAAATGTATTCCAATGAATCTTAGATATTTATTATCAGTTTTTGTATTTGCTTTTTTAACTGGACAATTCAAATGTTTTGCTCAATTTGAAATGGAAGGCTTTCTTGCTACATCCAGCAGTGATATCTCCTTAACACCTACAAAGGCAAAACTTAACTTTCTTTCTGATAACAATTTCAATGGTCCTTGGATTAGCAGGGTAGAATTCAGAACTCGTTCCAATGATGCGGATTTTAGCCAGGAAGATTTCAGACTTCGATTTACACCGTCGAACCCCGGTGAGCTAAAGGCAAATAAAAGATATTATACCAAGCAGGTCGATTTGCTAAATATTGAATACAAAGAAGAATTTAATAAGTCTTTGAAACAGCGATATATTATAATGATCAACCATTTGTTTGAATTTGAAAAAATATCAAACCTCAAGAAACAACTGGACATTAATCACCGATTGACCAATATGATGAATACCGGCAATGCCATATATTCTATGGATTTGGGAGATCTTATTGACGCAGAATCCAATGAACTTGATATGACATTATCCATAGAAAATTCAAAAATAAAATTGGGCGAGATTGAATTTCTCATCAATGACGTTTACAAATATGAAGGTGCAATTGATTGGACAAAAGTAGATGTAATTGAGATTCAGGATATTCTCAATCTATTTGCTGAATTCAAAGACCGCCCATCCGGTGAGCATATTTATCTTACCAAAATAAATCAAAAAAATATATTGGCAGCTGAGAAGTTTCACATTGAAAAATCTGAAACGTTACGAAATATAGGATACTTCCAGGCAGAATATGATACTGACAGGGGTAATGAAACATCTGAGCATTTCGGATATCAAATAGGTATTCGTATTCCCATAGTAAATCCTGATAAACCGGATCTGAACAGAAGAAAATTAGCCTTGATGGATGATGAAGCTATTTTGGAAGAAAAACGAGATGATCATCAAAGAGAAATGGAAATGGCTGTGCTAAGAATGGACCACTTTACCAAACAATATGAGGAGATCAATAATAAATTAGCGTCAATAGGAAAGCAGAATCTTTTTAGCTTTCAGAGTCCTGATAAATCCATAAAAGTTTCAGACCTGATCAAATTGAATGAATTTTATCTTGACTTACTTTTTAAACTTAATGCTGTCAAGAAGCAGATTTATGAAACATACCTTAACTATCTCGATCTGAACGGTAAAATATCAGAAGCTCCACTAAGAAATTATCTTTCTAAAAATCTGACTGAGTTTTAGTGGGATCATTCCTACATTGTGCAATCCATATTTTCCCTTTGGGCGATACTTGTTTATGTATATCAAATTAAACATACAATATATTTGCATTCTGCTGCTTGCAACCTGTTTTATTAACAGAAAAGCCGAAGGGCAGGTAGTAAATGATAATATTGAAAATCGACTACAATTATTCATAAATACACCAGTTTCATCCAATACAACGGACTGCACTTTGCAATTGAAATGTCTTAATAGGAAATTAACGAGAAAATGTATTCAATACCACAATGATCAATGGTTCTTCTTTAAAACATCAAAACTGACCAGGTATTATTTAAATATATCAAAGCAGGATTGTAGAGATTTAAGAGGTGTTCAAATCGTAATTATTGACGGTAAAGCTTGCGAACCTGAGAGTTACAATATTATCAAGTGTATTTCTCTTGGCAATCAGAATGATGTTTTTGTACTCCTTGACAGTCTCAAATCTGATAAGGAATATCTCGTGCTTATTGATGGATATTTACAAGATTTTTGCTCATTCACCATGGAGTTTAGCGACAATCCAAAAGGCCTCCCATTATCCAATGAAGGGATATTATCTTTAAAAATAGTACCGGATGCTAATGATCATTTGAAAATTTATTGGAGTATTCCAGATTCTTTAGCTGACAGGATATTGAAATATGAAATATATAGAAGGCATGAAACTGAATTTAAATCCAAGAAAATCCATGAAGAACCACAAAGCTTTAATGCGCATGGTACACCAAGAATTGATTATGTAATCGATGAAATACTCCCGGGTTATGGAGATTTTTATTATAAAATTATTGGAGTTGGAGAACATGAAAGATTGTTGATTTCAAAAAATATGATCGGATACTCTAGGCCGAAACCAAGCAATGATTCAAAAAAGCAATTGGAACTTGAACTTAATTACCCAAAAGAATGTAATCTCAAAATTTCAATTTATGATGCTTCTAATCAGGATTTACTTTACCAGTGCGATTTTCGGTATAATTTAAAAAATAGATGGTTTACCTACGAAATAGAAAAATATATTGATCAGGGGATATTAAATTATCGGATTGAAGTTAAGAATTTGGAGACAAATGAGAAAAGAAGCCATTTAATTTATAAACGATAAAATTTTCCTTGGATTGTTTAGATAATTCTTTAACAGTGGATTTACTGACGACTACTTTATATTGCCTCATCTAACTTACCTTCTTTTTTCAACTTCTTGACAACATCTTCCAATGGTATTTTATCTTCATCCTTACGCAATTCTGCTATCATGCTATCATAGAAATCTTCTCACAATTCACCGTGCTTTTTCAAATCTATTTGAACAGCTACTGTTCTTGTCATTTGTTACGTAATTTATTCCTCTCATTTGTATCATATTATAATTCTTTAAAGATAACAATTTCATTTCTATTTATTATTTACCCCCAGGGATTACTTCGCCAAGGCTTCTTTAGCCCAAAGGATGATATATCATAATCACTGTTTTAGTTCTTCCAATCCGGTATGCAGGGGTTGCTTGGGGTAACCCCCATTACACCCGCCTGCCTGCACAAGGAATTTCATCCTCGTTTCCGCTATCGCTTAAACGAGGATGGTGAGGGTTTTCAACAGTGGAGTTGGGTTATTGTAAATTTATTGATTTCTCTTGAGCATTTCATTCGGTTCTTGATGTGTATCAAAGATATCTGTTACTACGACCATTTTTTCTTTAACCCAACTTGAAAATAAGGATCAAAATCCGAGTTGAAATCCCTTGATTTTAATTTATTTTAATGACTATCCGTGTTTGTACCTAAATTCATTTTTATAACTTACGCTTGCCACAAGTAGTCTATTAAACATAGCTTCACCGTAATATCTGCGATTAAACTTA
>VAPM010026887.1_pt1 | contig 49580 bp, 45 predicted proteins | sample 3395091 | NCBI WGS metagenome assembly VAPM01 (sample SAMN08290445, study PRJNA428436) | hydrothermal vent metagenome | isolation source: Deep-sea hydrothermal vent chimney 3 | place: Pacific Ocean: Juan De Fuca Ridge
ACGATGACGATGACGATGACGATGACGATGACGATGACGATGACAAAAACCGTAATAAAACCATCATTAACCTAGGAGCAATACAAGCGACCCCATTAGCTAATGAGCGCGGCATGAACGTCTCTGGTCGCGCCATGATCATCAGGCACTCCGATGGCAAGACAACAGCTTATACTCAAGTACTGGGACTTGCCGCTACAGCATCATACGGTGTACACGTACACAACTTACCTTGTAAGCTAGGTGGGGGTGGCCACTATAAAAATGATCCGAATGTCGTGGGAACTGAACAATACAATGAAATTGGGCTTAGTTTTACAACAGACAATTCTGGAATAGGGCTAGGGCAAGGCTCAGGCAATTTTCTTGCCCGGCCAGAAGCACAGTCTATCGTGATACACGATACAGATGGCGGACGTATTGCCTGCGCAGATTTACCAAAAAACTCTAAGGGTGCAACAGTACACAAAGGCAAAATGATAAACTTTGGCAATGGTGATGTTTTCGGTACAGCAGAACTCAGCCGCGCGAATGGTTCCACCTTTGCCACGCTCCAGGTCTCCGGACTGGCAACAGGCACCTACCCAGCGCATGTACATAATTTATCCTGCGCCTTAAACGCCGGGGGTACACACTATAAAATAGACCCTAGCAATACAGAAACTATCGAAAAAAATGAAATATTTTTAACCTTAACAACAGATAATGCAGGCAATGGTTCGAGTACTAATGTAAAAGAAACCCACCTAGCGCGACCTGAAGCTCAGTCTGTAGTGATACATTCAGGCACCACTCGTCTGGGCTGTGCCGATTTAAGCACTGAAGAACCGGGCAAGGTAAAAACTCAAGGTACAGCCATAACGACTGTAATGGGTTTGAGCAAAGGTTATGATTTAACCGGAACAGCCAGCATGACTCGCCAAGACGACGGTAAAACAAAAGTTAAAGTTGAAATTAAAGGTCTTTCTGCAAATATGACTTACCCTACCCATGTGCATAATCTTCCGTGCAAATCAGGCGGTGGAAGCCACTATAAAATCGACTCTGCTATTACGGAAACAGTCGAAAGCAACGAAATCTGGCCAGAAATTTCAACCGATAAAAAAGGTAAAGCTAAAGGCAAAGCAAAGGTCTCTCATATCGCAAGGCCTGAAGCTCAATCCATAGTCATTCACGACCCAATTGATAGCACAAGAATTGGCTGTTTTGACTTAGATTAATAACCGCTCCTATCTTTGATCTTAGAGAGGCTTTAGTCATAAGCCTCTCTCCTTTTTTTCATATTTCTGCCCAAACTCAAGTAACAGCGATTATTCTAGAAAATCGCAGTTGAACGCGGCTGTAGAATACATACCTCATACCGACTTCATTTTACAAGGTTATTATACCTATTCTTCATGACCCCGGTTATACTGCGATAAATATTTTGCAAGAAAATATACCCATGGCCTTATGAGTTCAGGGTTATCAAATCAGAAACAAATTAAAAAATGGACAAACAACAACATATTATAGTTGGCATGTCAGGTGGTGTAGATTCTTCCGTTGCTGCCTTACTATTGCATCAGCAAGGCTATCGTACTGAAGGCATCTTCATGAAAAACTGGGATGATTATGATGAAGAATACCCCTGTACCGCCAAAGAAGAAGCAATGGAAGCGATGGCGGTTTGTGAGAAAATGGGAATTGAAATGGATGCGATTACGTTTGTCGAAGAATATCGTGATCGAGTTTTTCAATATTTTCTTGACGAGTATAAAAAAGGCCGCACCCCAAATCCGGACATATTGTGCAATAAAGAAATTAAATTTAAAGCCTTTTTAGAATATGCTCTTAATCAAGGTGCAGACTTCATAGCAACCGGTCACTATGCTCGGATCACAAAAAAAAAAGGACTGTACCAATTACTTAAAGGTATAGACCAAAATAAAGATCAGAGTTATTTTTTATATACATTGGGTCAAGAACAGCTCGCCAAAGTCCTTTTTCCACTCGGCAGTTTAATTAAAACCGAAGTTAGAAAAATCGCTGAAAAAGCAGACTTACCCAATTTCGATAAAAAAGACAGCACCGGTATCTGTTTCATCGGGGAACGTCGCTTCAAACCTTTTTTAACGCGCTACCTAGGCACTCAACCTGGCAACATCTGCGATATTGACAATGAAATTATTGGGCAGCATGATGGCTTGATGTTTTATACCTTGGGACAACGCCAAGGCCTGGGGATTGGCGGCAATGCTAAAGGCAGTGGCGAACCCTGGTTTGTTCTCGACAAAAATCTCAGCAACAACACACTTATCGTCGGCCAGGGTCATAATCACCCTCGCCTGTTAAGCAGCACATTAAAAGCTGAAATGATGCATTGGGTTTCGGGTACTGCGCCCCGACTGCCCTTTAGCTGCCATGCCAAAACGCGCTACCGGCAAACCGACCAAGCCTGCACGATCAGAGAATGTAAAGATAACGTCTACACAGTCAATTTTACTAAACCTCAACGCGCCGTTACGCCCGGTCAATCTGTTGTTTTTTATGAAGGTGAAGTTTGCCTTGGCGGTGGGATTATTACAGCGTCCAAGCCACGGGTATAAAACTCCTTTTTCATGATCATTCAGCTAAAAAATATAAATAAAATTATTAACAATAAAATCATTGTTAATAATCTCAGTTTCACCATGCGTGCAGGACACTGTTTCGGTTTATTAGGACCCAATGGTGCAGGCAAAACAACGACCATAAATATGATATTAGGTTTAATACACCCGTCATCGGGTCAACTAACCGTGCTCGACATGCAACAACCTCGTCACGGCTCAAAAATCAGAAAAAAAATTGGCGTGGTTTCTCAGGAGGACAATCTTGACCCTGATTTCAGCGTGCTTGAAAACCTGATCATGCACGGTCATTATTTTGGTCTGGCAAAAGAGCAGATCACAGAACGAGCCAACACCCTGCTCGCATCCATGGCGCTGCTCAAACACAAAGACCTAAAGCCGCTACAACTGTCCGGTGGTATGCGGCGCAGACTCAGCATTGCCAGGGCATTGATGAATACGCCTGAGCTTATTGTCTTGGACGAACCCACCACCGGATTAGACCCACAAGTCCGACATCTTATTTGGGAACGTTTACGAAAACTGCGCAGCCAAGGTACCAGCATTCTGTTAACCACCCACTATATGGAAGAAGCAGAACGTTTATGTGATGAATTAATGATATTGGATCAAGGCATAGCGATTGAGTCAGGCACACCGCGAGAATTAATAAACCGGCATATTGAGCCTCATGTTTTTGAGCTTGATAAAAGTGAGACCCAAACACTTTCACTGGAAAACACAGCATCACAGCGGATTGAAATGATCGGCGATACCGTCTATATATACACCAAACAAAGTCACATCATCCGCAAACACCTCGATGCACTTTCAGATGATAAACAGATTCACTATCTGCACCGGCCCGCCAACCTGGAAGATGTATTCCTTAAAATTACTGGCCGAGACCTCGGTGAATGATAAGGAAAAAAATTGTATCTAATACACTCAATAAATAATTTTTCATATGGTGCATTTTGTATTTGGCGACGTAATATCCTAGTATGGAAAAAGTTAATTGGCCCCGCCCTCATGCTTCATTTTGGCGAGCCTTTAATTTATTTATTGGGTTTAGGTTATGGCATAGGTCAACTGGTTGGCGATATCAATGGCATCAGTTATGTTAGTTTTCTTGCCACGGGTATCATCGCCTCTTCAGCGATGACAACAGCGAGCCTTGAAGGGACCTATTCTGTTTTCACCCGCATGGTGCCTCAGCAAACCTATAAAGCTATACTCACTACGCCGATAGAAATAGAGCAAATCATTGCCGGTGAATTCCTTTGGTGCGCAAATAAAGCATTATTTAGTAGTACTGCGATACTTATTGTTGCGACTCTTCTTGGCCTGGTAGAGAGTTGGCACGCCTTATGGGTATTCCCGATTATACTCATCAGTAGTATTGCCTTTGCTGCCCCGGCAATTATTGTCGCAACACTGTCCCCTTCTTACGATTATTTCAATTACTATTTTACGCTGGCCGTTACACCCATGTTTATATTATGTGGTGTATTTTACCCCATCTCTTCAATGCCCAATGTAATGCAGATTGCTGTTCAATTCTTACCTTTAACTCATACTGTAGAGTTGGTTCGTCCCTTAATGCTGGGTCAGGAGCTACAAAATACGATCTATCATATCGCCATTCTGCTGATCTATGCCAGTGTAGGAGGTCTGCTCACCATTCATATTGCACGAAAGAAATTTCGTTTATAATAGACCTGTATTCTGTCCGAAACCAATGGATATTATGTTCAATTCACACAAGACATTAACTACATTAATTCAAGGAAATAGATAATGACTAAAATTCCCGAAACAGGTGAAGAAATTCCAAAATGGGACGTCGCACTAGAAGCGCTGGCAAGAGAAGAGTGCGAACAGTCTGGTTCGGCTCTAAAAATGGATGACTTTAAGCAACTGGCTCAAACGCACGCGATTCGCTTTGATGACATCATGGTCACGATGTTTGAGCTAGTCCTCAACAAAAAATGGATTTACCACGCGCCGGGTAAAGAACACCCTCAAATTACCAGAGATGAAGTCAACCGTTTATATGTGAACGGCCGCCTCAAAAATGAAGACGTAGCAAAATTTACAGGGCAATGGACTCCTATTGCAAAATAATTAAAAACTGAAAAATATTTATTTATTATATAGTTATACCGTACAACCTGGAACTAAACAATATTATTGTCTTTACCCGGAAATTTTAGTGTAAAATCTAAAGTCTTGCGTTTTATATAGCTTAGTATTTTGTATTCACCAACAAAAAAGAATTTAAACTATGAAAGAGATCGGACGTTTATTAATTTATGTGGCAGCGGCAGGTGTAGTTATATTTGCGATTGCAGGCCTGGGGGCAATTGAAGCCCTATCCGGATCAATAGTGGGCATTCTCGCCATTTTGCTCGTTGTCGTTCTGCCCGTTTATATCAGTCTTAAAATGGCAAAAAAAGAACAAAAAGACCGGCTGAAAACTAAATCCTCCTAACTTCTTTGAAGTCAGAAATTTTTTCAAAAGCGGGTCTAAAAAACAGGCTGGAACCAATATCTGTGTCCTATTACTGAGTTTTGCCGATGTCATCTGTACACCGGCTATTTATGTTGCGACCGTTTTAAAAAATGAATTTCCCCTTCCTTTACTACCGAAGCTAAAGCCTGCGATTATGATCTCTCAGTATCAAAATCAAGAATTAAGACCTTCTGCCGTTACTTAACTAGTCAATGTATAGGATGCAGCAGTTCAAGAGCAGGATCATAGTTTGCTCCTAAACAACAAAACTAATTCAGGCACAAAAGGAGGTCGCTGTGAGCGAAGTCGCTATACGTGAACACTTAGGAGACTATAGCAGTATAGTTTGTTTAAAGGCTCTAGTCGTAGGACTTGAAGACATTTTAGGCGAAAAAGGGGCTCGAGCCAATTTGGTTCTTGCTGGCCGTCTCCGGGGACGCACTATTATCCAAAATTTAGGACTCAGCAATACAGATAAAGCTCTGGCTGAATGGTCAATTGCAGTTAAAGAAGCAATAGGAGAAAATGGAACACGTCTGTGTACTATTGCCAAAGTTGAAGAAGAGAACGACATTCTACGTATCTACCTCAGTGAAACCGTGTGTTCCGCAGGCGAAGAACTAGGATCTGAGCGCCAACTCACGTTCACCCTGGGTGCAATTCAAGGTGCCGTGGAAGAGGCAACCGGTAAAAAGTTCCTTGCCAAGCAAACAGGTTCCGTATTGCGGGGACAGGACTACGACATTATCGATTTTCAGGAACGGTAGAGTGGTTTTTGTCAAAAAATAGTCCCGTGACGATTAAGACTTTAATATCTGATTCCTAAATTTTAAGCACCACGGCTATAAAAATTACTTGATTAAGCTTCTGCTCAGGGCTAGTATTATTCACACTACCCTGAGAATGCGGATTAAACGACTTACGCGAAAAACAATTTGCTTTTCAAACCCAGAGAACATGCACGATATTGTTATTGGGTTGTTGGTTAATTAAGATTGAATTTGGAATGGATATTCATGCCAAAGTTCAGGTTTGACCCACTACCCTTTCATTTTATATTATTTGATTTTTTCTTTGCAGCCACAGTTTGCCATACCCCGCCGGTTGAAAAACATTGCCATGCCCATTTTAGCCAGCCTAATAATGTGAAGGCAAGCCACAGACTCCACAACAACATCAGACCACGATAGAGCCACATGGGTGCAGATATCAAGGTTGCCGTAGGTAAATTTTCTGGCGATTGATCCGCATACCACTTCAAATAATAAGCGCTTGAACCGTTACCACTGATCTGCATATCAGGATGACCTAACAAACCCATACCCACCGCACCCACCAATCCCAGCAATGCCATCAAGGTCAATGCCGCAAGACCCACTTGCATAATATTGAAGGTTCGGGCTTTCATCGGCTTCTCCCAACGTTGACGCCAGCCCATAGCAAATAACCAAGCAACAACCAGCATCGCTACGCCAAGTAGTGCTTGTGACAACCCCATACCCAGCAATATCCATTGGTGTGTTTTCAGAGGCGTCTGCCGGGTACGGCCAAGACCCATGGCAATAATTACGACAACAATGAGCACCCCCCAAAAGAGTACCGCAGGGCCGAGCTGTGGCCCCAGGGTAAAAAGAACCCAGCGACTCCGTGGCACTTGAACTTCGATGTTGGCATTAACACTGGTCAGGCCAAGATCCACATGAGGAGTGCTCATTAAAGCGTCTATACCCACGGGAGCTTGCCAAGCTAAAACCATATTTTGCAGACCCGGAGCAATCGGTAAACGCACAACCCCACCCTCTTCTTGACGAATCGGTTGGGACTCACCATTGATTTTGACGGTTCCTAAAACCGCCTCAGCGGGCAATCGAATAACATGTTGCCCCGCCTGACTGCTGCGCACCCGTACCGCCATGGACACATCGTTTGCCCGTAGACCGGGCTTAACAGTCAGATGAGTTCGATCAATAGTCAAGGTCTTGCCTTCGACCCCTGCAGGCTTCGAGACGCGGATGGTCAGCGCTTCTCCCGGCCAGGGGTGCCACTGCGGGAACCAGGTGCCTTGTTTGCTTTGATGGTGGATTTGGGGAATACCTGTCAATTCGACGTGCCACATAGGACTCACATCCAGCCGCCATTGTTCAACCCAATCAAGCGTCTCTGCGGCATGAAGTACAATAGATTCGGTTGATTGTAATAAAGAATCCCAGCGTACGATCCGTTGTTGTGGCGAAAATTGTATCGTCGCCTTATTCGCTTTAATACGAATACCTTCGCTGGTCACGGATTCTCCCGCCATGAGCGGAACATCCAGAGTAATCACACTGCCAACTGGGGAGACGCGTGTCACCACGGTTTCAATACGCCACTCAACGCCCAGGCGCAGCGTACGAGAAACCGTAACAAAGGGAGGTAAAACTGTTTGTACCAGCTCTTTAGTTTTGTCTATTGTAGATCCATCGCGTTCAATGTGTAGAACATTTTCAATACTGCCATCCTGATGCACGCCCTTAACTACCCAGCCCACAGCAGTGACATCAATGTGTTTGGGCTGAAGCGGCAAAGGTAATTGCAGCGTCCGTACCGACCTGATGGGGCCGGTTATTTTAATTTGATGTTTGCCTTTGGGTATAGCAATCCATAAGGCATGGTCAGCCCCCCTAAAAGTCGAGTGCCATTGGCCATCCAGCATAACCAAATTAGGCATCCAGCCCCCTGCTTGACTGGGAACAGGGATTGCAACTTCTTCACTGGCATGCACCTCTAGTAAAATTTTCATCAGATCGGCTTGCACATCGAGTTTCATTCGGGATATTTGCGCACATTGCGGCAGGCATTTGGGTGGGGCTAATAAACGCTGTTGCAATTCTTGCAAGAGTTTTGGTGATGGAATTTCCGCAGCGGCAGCATTCTGAGGCATAACGAGCAGCGTGCTACTGACAAGCAAAGTAATCAGGCTTAATTGGGCAATCGTTCCCGTCATGCGCTTTTTTTTCAAGGTAATACCAGCAAAGCGTAAACTCAACAACAAAACTAAAATCACACAAATGAGTTTAAGGGTGGTGGTTAATATTGGCGGAATAAGACTAAGTTCTAGCATCTGCCCTTGCTGTACCGGGCCATTCCAGCGTATGGGCACCGAAGACCAGTTCCATTCGGGTAGTCCTGGCCCAGTTTGCACCTTGGCATGAGGATCAACAACGTCACTATACAGCGACATAGAAGATCTCATTTTACGACGGACACTTTTGCTCTCCTGGGCTGCGGTAGCCATTCCTTGATCAAAACTGCGACCTAATTCCATCACCTCATCGGTCAACATCTCCGGTTCTGATTTTACAGCTTTACTCATCGGATAAGCCGCAATACTGGGCTGTTCTAATTGGGGATGAATCGCCGTGCGAACGGTATCTATCAGGTAAGGAATGGCGATAATGACAAAGACCAGCAAACTCAAATAACGTACCACGACCACACCGGAACGTAATCGGCCTGCCGGGGCAACCCGTAACAAGGCAATGGTCGCGATCACAAATAACCAAATAAACTGAGGCGCACCATTTTCATGCCAGGAAAAAACAAAACAGGCTAGGGCAATGGCACCCCATAAACTACCAAACAAGCGCAACACGGCTAATGCCGCAATCAAAACAAGAAAAATATCCAATAAAGTCCAACGATCAAGCCAACTGGCTCCGCCCACGGAATCCGCTCCAGAGGCCGTAAACAAACGCCAACCGGGAGGCAAGTGCAATGTGGCCTGCACCTGTGAGAAATTGTCCATCCAACCTACTGCAGGCACCCTGGAAATATCCCCTTGATAACGCCCTTCCGCATGGATAGAAATCGCACCTTGACGCACTTCAATGCCCTGCTCTGTCTCCCCTTTCAAACTCGTCACCAGTTGATCAACACCATTGACTTCGGCACGACCCAAATGCATATCTGGTGACAGACTCAACCGCCAGTCACGACGCATTTGTCCCGTCACTTTGTCTTGAAAGGTATAAGCCTTTCCTGAAAAATCAAGCCAAAGGTGACGTTCCATCATGAGTTCATTGGCCACTGGCTCAGGGTCACCCCGACGAATCGTCACGATCTTCATTATCTCGGGCTTTGTGACACGGTAAGCAGGCAGACTCTGCCATCCACGAGGCAGTTTTGTTTGTCGAGGATCTATAGCCACAACACCTTCAATTTCGACTAAACGGAGTGAGGGTCGGGTCTCAAAAACCCAGACCTCGGTATCAGGTAAATTGGAGGCAACAAGAGATAATTGATTAACGGACGTTTTATAGCGAGTCCGTACTTGAATAACCCAGCGTCCAGGCCTAACCTGGATGCGCAGTTTGCCATCAACTTCAAGGCGCATCGGTAATGGGCCTGTTGCCGAGACCGGTACCGCATCATTTTCAAACAAAGGTCCGAGTACAATTTCACGAGATTGCCCCCCCACATTCAACTCGAGCCGAGTTAACATTCTTAGCGGAACATCGTCAATCACGCGTCTAAAAACATCCACCTGCAAGCGGTCTTCAACCATCAATTCAGGGGGCTGGGTTTTGTTTAACCACAAACGACCATCCGTTGCAAAACGTGGGAAATCAACCGGTTTATTATTGATAACAACATGAATTAAGCCTGTTGTTTTTGGCAAATCAAGGAATGCGGGTAAATCGTTCCAGATAAAGCGACCCGACAACTGATAACGGCCTTTTTTTAACTGAATATGCGGGATGCCCTTTTTATCTGTCACCACGACAGGCCTGCCATCGACAGTGATATCCTGAGGCCAATGTTTGTAGCTACCTGGCAAGGCAATCCAGCTTTTTTCATAAATTATCCAGGTTTGATTGAATGAACCCCCTTCAGAATAGACATCAAGAAAAAGCGTTTCAGGCCAAGCACAATGATAGTTTTTTGGCTTTTTATACTGAAAAGGACAGCGCGCCTCCTCCTTTCCCTCTAAGACCCACGGCACCCAAGCTCTTAATTCATCTGGAATCGCAATATTTTGGGAGGCCTGCGCCCAAGACAGAGTCAATAAAAAAAGGAAAAAAACCCCCGTTGTACGGAAGAACATACGCACATCCTTTTATGATTTTTGGATCACTACAATCGATTGCTCGTTAAATTTCACACTCTGTCCCTGACGAATTTTACAACGTTTACGCAGCTCTATCTCACCATCAACACTCACCTGTCCGTCAGATATAACCTGTTTGGCCATACCGCCACTGTGACATTGGCCTGTTAGCTTCAATAGATCACATAGTGCCACATAGTCACGCCCTGCTAAATTAAATATTTCCATTGCGGTTTAAATCTCCTTTAATATAAGCTATCTTACCTTAATATTCCCCCCCACCTACTTTGGAGAAAGCGCATGAAAAAAAAACGAACCGGATCCTTATTACTCATCTCAGCCCTCACATTTACCAGCCCTGCCCTGGTCGCTGATGAAAAACCTCACGGCATGGACGCTCATAAAAAAGAAGCGGCCAAAGGGCATCATTCCGAAATGAAAAAGGGTCATCATGGCGGCAATAAACACCATGCAGGACATAAAAAAAAGAAGGGGCACAACTTTTCACCCCGTTGGGTCAAGACCTTGAGTGATGAGCAGCGTGTTGCCGTTGACAAGATGCACTTGAAACTGGATCGTCAACTTGCCGTCCTGAAAGCACAAGCAAAATTGTTGCAAAAAGAACTCAACGTCATGACCGCACAAAACAATGCCAAACAAAGTTCAATTCATTCTAAAATTGATGAGCTGATGACACTTAAAGCCAAGATCATGAAGCTTCGCTATGAGCATCTTAGCGAGATGCGCGCAGCACTTACAGAGCAACAACGCATCTCATACGATATGGCAATTCTTCAGCGCGAAGGCGCTCATTAAAAAATAAGCATAAATTAACTTTCACGACGGACGTTCGTCACTATGTAAGGTATTTAATGGGATGTCTCGAGGTGAACAAAGGTAAAACGTGAAGAGAGGGAGGTATCCTTGACTCTGCTACTTCTCGGCTCTTTAATTTATTTCGGCCGTCCACGCTCACTCGTGGCGATTAAAATTTAAGCAAACAACTGATATAAAGTATTAGTGCTGGTTTCCTGGTCATTAATTTTAAATTGTAAGCCTGCACGATATTTTGGATAGTCCGATGCTTGCTCTTTTTTACACCAAGCAACCATTCCCTCTAACTCCAGTTTTTTGGTTGTTGAAATATAACGAAATTGTACGAATTCTCCAGCATAGAGTGCAGAAGGGATTTCTATACATATGCCACCCTGAGAGATATTGTTGGCTCTAAGATAGTGGAATTTCTTATTATAAGAAATGACATGAAATGACCCTTCTTTGTGATACTGAGAAATGGGAATTCGCTCAAAACGCCTGGCTTCCGCTAGCATGTTACTCTCCTGTTGGTTCCGTATACTTAGACGCATTTAAATAAACTTACATAAAGCAATAAGTATGCCAGAAGCTGCATACTTATTAGCATGAACATCTACTCATCATTTATTTATATCCGTAGCGGTTGAAAGAGGCGTAATTGTACCCCGCTTTATTCCATAAATGTGTCAAAAACACCCTGTAATAATTCAGTTAAGAAAAACTCGTATTCACTTTCCCGATAAGCCGCCAGGTTAAGTTTATCTTCGCTCCCTCATGCGAAAACAACCTGTCACAAAACGAAAAATAGTTGTTCTATACCCGCGCGTTATGAATTTAGGTATTCGCGCGTACAGATATGTGTGGAAAAACCTAAATTTATAACACCACGGGTATATCGTTATTTCACCCAATCATGAAATCAAAATATGTCGGCAAAATTTTTCCGAGAACAAGGAAACAACTATCCTCTATAAAAATATTTATAGTAGATAACGTAGCAAAAAAATCGTAGCCAGTTCAACGATATCAGATTTTTTTGCAAGAAACCGAGCATAAATGCTATACACCATAGGTCAACTGATTTTCCAAACTTAATAAAAACCCCGCAGCCTCTTTGACGTTCGCGTTCTCTACGGTAAAGCGATATGATGAATGTTTTTTAATCTGCGCAAAAATCATACACGAAAACAATGGAATACTATTTGGACTGGGTTACCGGAGAATCGTTTGAAACCTAACTATGACGAAAAAACATTCAATATCAACTTACCTCGATATGAATGGTCCATACGTGTTTTTTCAACTCTGAAAAAAGTTCTCGGCGTTAATATAAAAATGCACCATAGTGAGAATCAACTTCAAACGGGTTCGATATTCGTATTTAATCATTTTGCACGTTTTGAAACCTTTATTCCTCAATATTTAATGTATCAAGAAGTCGGCGCTTTATGTCGCTCCGTTGCAGCTTCCGAGTTTTTCAAAAAAGAAGAAACCTTATCTGATTATTTATGTAGTGTAGGTGCGGTACCCAACAACTATACTCACTTGCTCCCCTTTCTTGCCGAGGAAATATTAAGAGGTAAAAAAGTGATCATTTTTCCTGAGGGTGGCATGGTCAAGGATCGTCGGGTATTAGACCAACGTGGACATTATAGCGTTTATTCTCCAACAGCCGGAGAACGACGCAAGCATCATACGGGCGCTGCGGTGTTAGCACTAATGCTCGAAGGGTTTAAATCAGGCATTCGTATTGCCGAACAAAGAAATGATAAAACACTGCTGAACGCATGGACAGAACGCTTAGATATAAAAAATACAGAGGCTTTGTTAAAGCAGGCTCATAAACCTACTTTGATTATCCCTTCTAATATTACTTTTTTCCCACTTCGAGTTGGCGATAATATGCTGCGTAAAGGGGTTGATTTATTTTCTAGCAACTTAGGCCGGCATCATACTGAGGAGCTGTTAATTGAAGGAAATTTGCTGCTGAAAAATACAGACATGGATATCCGTTTAGGTGAACCGGTCGTAATGTCTGAGCACTGGAATCGATGGGATCGAAAGCTGACTAATATGGCGGTGCGTGAAGCCGACAGTATGGCGACATTTTTTGGTCTGGGTCAAAAAAATGACAATATGCTTGAAAAAATACTGGGGCGATCTCTCAGAAAAAAAGTATTAAAAGTCAGAAATGAATATATGCACAAAGTGTATGCCTGCGTCACCATTAATCTGAGCCACCTAGCATCAAGACTCATTTATTTATTAATACAAAACAAGCAGAACGAAATTGACAAAGCATTATTCCATAAAATGCTTTATTTAGCGGTAAAAAAGGTACAAGCCGCGCCCCAAGTGTATTTACATCGTAGCCTTCTTAATCCCGATGCGTATAGTAAGTTGCTCGAAGGTAAAGCGCCTGGAGTTTTGAAGTTTATTGACGCTGCTGAACAAAAAGACCTAATTAAAACAACAGATCACCGCTATCAATTTCTAGACAAATTAAGGAGTGAATATGATTTCCATGAAATACGCTTGGAAAACATAATCAGTGTTTATGCCAATGAAGCTCACCCGGTCAGTGACGTCACCCTAGCCGTAGAACAAGCCATGAAACAAGCTCCAAAAATCAAGCAGAATGAATGGGCAAAAATTCGTTTTGACGATGAGCTCATATCCTATGAATGGGATAAAAAGTTATTTGATAAACCCAGATACCTCGACATCAACAATCAGGAAACGGCCACTCAGTCAGCAGCACCCTATTTATTAAAACCTTCTTCATTAATACCATCGCGCAAAAGCCGTGTGGGCATTTTGTTACTACATGGCTTTTTATCTTCCCCAGCAGAACTCAGGCCGATTGCTGACGAACTTTATAGCCTGGGCTATACTTGTATCGGAGTTCGCTTAAAAGGGCATGGCACGTCCCCGTGGGATTTACGCAGCAGAAAATGGACAGACTGGTCGCAGTCGGTACGACACAATTACCATATTTTGAGTGAATGGGTTGATCGTATTATTATCGTCGGTTTCTCAACAGGAGGGGCATTGGCACTCGCCCTGGCATCGGAACAACCTGAAAAATTAGCCGGAGTCGTGTCGGTTGCTCCGCCGCTTAAATTTATGGATAAAAGTTTCATCTTGGTTCCCCTGGTTCATGGTGCCAATCGGATAACACGCTGGATACCTGCGTTTGAAGGGGTAATGCCATTTCGCCATAATGACCCCGAAAATCCTGACATCAATTATCGCAATATCCCCTTTCATGCCTTATATGAATTAAAATGTTTTATTGATGATTATGCCGCACATTTATCAAATGTAACTGCGCCCGTCCGCCTCATTCAGGGCACTCAGGATCCCGTCGTAGACCCTAAAAGCGCCGAATTACTTCAGCAAAAGTTAGTCAACGCGAAAACGGAACTGGTTTGGGTGGACGCACAATGCCACGGTATTTTACATGCCTCCTTAAACGAGGCTAAAACACAACTGATCGATTTTATTACTAAAAACGGAGACATTCATGTCAAATAAGAAAAGCGTCACGACCCTGATCCTAATCTGGATGGGCGTTGGCGTGGTCGTAGGAAGCGTTATCAATGCTTTTGCCAGTGACATTGCCTTTATTCAAGACTATATCGTCAATGGCTTGTTTCATGTCATCGGTGCACTGTTTATTAGCGCCCTAAAAATGCTAGTGGTACCCCTGGTTACATTTTCTCTTATTTGTGGTGTCTATGGTTTAGGTGATGTCAGTAAACTGGGCCGGGTTGGGATCAAGGCTTTTGGTTTGTTTATGTTAACCACGGCATTGGCTATTACGGTCGCCATTACCCTAGCCGTTATTGTTGGCCCAGGCCAAAGTTTCGATTTGGCAACGGCAGCACAGGAATCATTTACCCCAGCACCTGCACCACCGCTCACTGACGTCATTATCAACTTAATTCCGAGCAACCCAGTAGCCGCTTTTGCTGAAGGTGAAATGTTACAAATTATTTTTTTCACAATTTTGTTTGCGATTTGTATTTTGATGATAGGCGAACCAGGGCGAGCCATTGCAGAGGGGGCTGAAAAGTTAAACTTAGTAATGATGCAAGTGGTCACCGTGGTCATGCATGTTGCACCATTGGGGGTTTTTGCACTGATGGCCAAAACCTTTTCATTACAAGGCATCGGTTTGATTTTACCGATGATCAGTTACTTTTCGGTGGTCGCCATCGCCTTGTTATTACACCTGACGGGCACCTTGATGTTGCTGGTTAAGTTGCTGGGCAAAGTCAGTCCGCTCATTTTTATAAAAAAAATGCGAGCTGCACAAATTTTTGCTTTTAGTACCGCCAGTTCCAACGCCACGATCCCCGTGACCTTAACTTCAGTTGAAAAGCGCGTAGGGGTCGATAATTCGACTGCTTCTTTTGTCGTGCCCTTTGGTGCCACAATTAATATGGATGGTACGGCGATCATGCAAGGTGTCGCCACCGTATTCATTGCTAATGTATACGGTATCGAGCTGGGCATCATGGGCTATCTCACGGTGATTGGTATGGCTGTTTTAGCCTCCATCGGTACAGCCGGGGTACCGGGGGTCGGGCTAATCATGCTGGCCATGGTTTTTAATCAGGTTGGCTTACCGGTAGAAGGTATTGCTTTGATTATCGGTGTGGATCGGTTGCTCGATATGATGCGCACAGCGGTCAATGTGACCGGCGATGCAGCCATCACCACAATTATTGCCCGCTCCGAAGGAACACTGAATATGGAGACCTTCAATGATCCCCGTGCGGGCACCGTAGAAGAAGTCCATCTACCGCATAAAAGAATATGAATTTAAATTTTTTGACGATCGTATCGCAAGCTCGTGATCGATTTTTGACCACCCTGTTAAAAATCGACTCGCCTGCGCGCCAAGCAACACACTGGCGATCAAGGCAAATGATTTTTTCAGTTTGACACAACGAACGATGATTCGCCACCCGCAGAGAGAGATGTAGGCACAAATTACGTATCCAAGCTACGCAGGCTGTTTTTCAAATACAATATGCATGTAGTGTAGTAAAGAAGATGCTATAGCAAAACGGCTCAGAACAATGATTGCCAATGACAATAATTATTCTGAGCCGTCTGCTAACAAAATAGCGTTGGTAGCGGGGACAGGATTTGAACCTGTGACCTTCGGGTTATGAGCCCGACGAGCTACCGGGCTGCTCCACCCCGCACCGAAGAAAACGCATACTATCACAGCCCTTTAGTTAGCACAAGCAAATCCTGACCTGAAAATTATTTTGTCCGTGCTCTTAGTATCAAGTGTTTCATCTCCGCTACGGCCTCACGCAATCCACTAAATACCGCACGGGCGATAATAGCATGACCAATATTCAGCTCAAGCACCTCGGGCAATTCTGCGATCGCGTCAACATTGTGATAATGAAGACCATGTCCTGCATGCACCTTAATACCAGCCTGGTGCGCATGTAAAACTGCTTTTTTGATCCGCTCTAATTCTTTCAATACCGTCTGCTTGTTTTCAGTATTCGCATAATGTCCGGTATGAATTTCAATTACAGAAGCTTTGCTTGCAATAGCTGCGTCAACCTGTTTAAGGTCGGCATCGATAAACAGTGATGTCCGTATTCCCACATCACTTAAACGCGCCACCGCAGTATTAATTTTATGTTGCTGGCCTAGAACATCCAAACCGCCTTCTGTAGTGAGCTCTTCGCGGCGTTCAGGCACCAAACAACAATCCTCTGGTTTATATTTTTCTGCCAGAGAAAGCATTTCATCAGTGACGGCCATTTCAAGGTTCATACGGGTTTGCAAGGTTTCTTTCAACAGGGCAACATCGCGATTTTGTATATGTCGGCGATCTTCACGCAAATGAATAGTAATACTATCTGCGCCGCCCTGTTCTGCCTCGAAAGCGGCTTGTATCGGGTCAGGATAACGTGTACCTCTTGCTTGCCTTAATGAAGCAACATGATCTATATTGATACCCAACTTAATGGCTCTGTTTAACATTTATTCCACCTTGTTTTCTGCCGAGCATACATCTGACGTAGCTGCCGACTTTGTAAGGGACGATCTCCGAGATATTGATCCAATATGGTACGCAATAAACATTTCATTTCTCTTAAATTTTGCTCTGACTCAAATTCTTCGTTTGCCAAAGCCAGTAAACTTATACCTGATATACAACCTGCACTGGAATTATTCAGAGACGTTTGCAACAAACCCTTATTGGGCACAAAGACGTACCTTTTAGCTGCACAAACAGGTTGATCGGTATCGGCTTCGAGAGAAAAATTCACACCATATCCAAGCTGCTCCAACAACGCTTTTTCGAAGCGACGCAATATTCTTTGTTCTAGCACGTTAAGATGTTTATATGTTGTATTGTCGGCTGCCGTCGTATTTTCCATGTCATTCCAGCACAAACTCAGCTGAAACAGTCCTTCCACAGCCTCTGCGTAGTTGTCGTAGAGGCTGCCAACCGGCTCTTCTTTAGGCAATAAGCGTATTAATAACTCATTAAGATACAAACCACTCAAAACAAGCCGCCCATTCATTTTTTGATAAGCACCTGCAGCTTCAATATTACCTAAGGTATATAACTCTCCCCGACCAAACCAGGAACAAATTACAGGTTGAAAAGGCTGGATTAATGCATTATTACGTGAGCGTCGCGCACCTCGGGCTACGGCTGAAATTCGACCCAGGTTTTGACTACAAAGCTCGACGATTAAACTGGTATCCCGATAGGCACGACGATGTAGTATATAAGCATGTTGCAATTGAACACGCATCGATTTCATTATATGATTTTAAACCGAATTAGAACCGTTATTGTTATCTCCAAGACCCAGGTTACGTAACAGGCGCTCGTTTTCCGACCACCCTTCCTTAACCTTGACCCAGAGTTGCAAATAAACTTTGCTATCAAACATCGCTTCCATGTCGATGCGAGCTTTGGTGCCAATTTCTTTGAGTAAGTGACCCTCTTTACCAATAACAATTCCTTTTTGACCCGCGCGCTCAACCCAGATCACCGCCCCTATATTCATTTTCCCTTTTTCTTCTGAAAAATTTTCTATTTCTACCGCAACACTGTAAGGCAGCTCTTGGCCGAGACGACGCATTAATTTTTCGCGAATCAGTTCAGCGGCATGAAAACGCATACTTCTGTCCGTGATATGCTCTTCTCCATAAACAGGTTCACCTTCGGGTAAGTATTTTTCGATCAATATTTCTAATTCTTCAATATTGTCTCCCTGGCGAGCAGAAACAGGAATAATGCGATCATGTTCTGCTTCTTCACTAAGATGTTGCAGGTGTGGCAAGAGTTCGGTTTTGTCTTTTATTTTATCGGTTTTATTAACAACAATGATAAAAGGAATGCCGCTATTACGAACGCGACTTAAAACAAACTGATCTTCATCTTTCCATTCTGTGCCGTCAACAAGAAACAAAATTACATCCACATCAGACAAGGCTGAGCTGGCTGCTCTATTCATCAAGCGATTAAGCTCTTTTTTTACATTGTCGTGTAAACCCGGGGTATCAACAACAATCATTTGTGACGATTCTGTCGTTTTTATACCGTGTACACGATGGCGCGTAGTCTGTGGCTTATGCGTGGTTATACTTACTTTTTGGCCAACAATCCGATTAGTTAAAGTCGATTTTCCAACGTTAGGTCGCCCAACTATGGCAACATATCCACAGCGAAATTTATCCATAATAATATTGATGTCCTGCTTGTTAGGGATCATACCTTACCCCTTATTATTGAGGCTCAAGATTTTTTTTAATACTTCATTTGCAGCTTGTTGCTCTGCATGGCGTCGATTAATACCCAAACCATTTTCTGTAATGTCTAATTCATCAATACGGCAACTGACTTTGAAGTTTTGCTTATGCTCGGCACCATCTACAGCCACCGTTATATAAACGGGCAGCGAAAATTGGCGTGCTTGTAGATATTCCTGCAAAGTTGTTTTGGGATCTTTTTGAGCTGATTCTGGCGTTAACGTATCCAATCGTGTACGAAATAAGTTCATAATTAATAGTGTCGTTGATTCAATTTCGCTATCGACATACACCGCACCTAATATAGCTTCAAACGCACCGGCTAGGATAGAGTCTCGCCGATGCCCACCACTTTTTAACTCGCCAGTGCCTAAACGTAAATAGTCACCCAATTTCAGGTCGCGGGCAATTTCGGCCAGTGTTGTCCCTTTGACAAGATGAGAGCGCATACGGCTCAACTCCCCTTCTGTTGCTAACGGAAAACGACGATATAACTCGCTGGCGATAACAAAACCCAAAATAGCATCACCAAGATACTCAAGACGTTCATTATTTATTCGTCCCAAACTTCTGTGGGTCAGTGCTTGTTCCAGGTGTTTGATTTGCTTGAACTGATACCCAAGCTGAGAACGAGATTGTAAAGAATGAAGACTGACAATCAAGGACGCGACACCTCAAATACATTGTCAGCAAAATCACCCACAACAGAAATATTCCCCATCAAGGGCGCTTTGACCTCATAAGACAAGTTAATCGTCATTTTTTTCTTTTTAATTTCAATGTCGATATCTTCTTTCAAGTTAATAAACTCGATATTATCCACTTGAAAGCGTTTACCAATGCTACTTCTAACTTCTTTTTTATTCATCTTGGCAGTAGCGGGGTCATTCACTATTGATTTCAGATGAGAAATGGCTTTGTAGTGATTATAGTACATAGGATAAAGCGTTAGTATTGACGTAACAAAAAAAGCAATGAGCGCAATGATAAGCAACCAACCAAAAACGCTTACCCCGGCTTGTGATCTGATGTTGTGCTGCATACCATTCCCCTTATTTGTTATCATCATTCCTTACTCAATCGAATTGCCGATCCGGCTAAACCGGATCGTATTATCGACCTTGTCCCAGTTCATCCAAATCATAAATGCTCTGCCTACCAGGTTTTCTTCTGGAACAGTGCCCCAAAACCGACTGTCATTACTATTGTCACGATTATCTCCCATAACAAAATAATGTCCATCAGGCACTCGAAACTCACGATTGCGTGGCCGACTCTCGGGACGCATCAAAATTTGATGTTTAACATCGCCAAGTTGTTCTTCAGCCCATTGCGCTCCGGTCATAGATAAGGCGGTGCCTTTTCCTTGGTAAGAACCTAAGTCAGTTGTTTCCATTTTTTTACCGTTGATATATACTATTTTATCTCGATAACTGATCCGGTCACCGGGTAAACCAACGACTCTTTTGATGTAATCAATCGAGGGATCTTCAGGAAATCGAAATACCGCCACATCACCCCGTTCCGGTTCACCGATTGCAATTATTTTTGTATCTAGCACGGGTAAACGAATGCCATATGTAAACTTATTAACCAAAATAAAATCGCCGGTCAGTAAGGTTGGCATCATCGACCCGGATGGAATACGAAAAGGCTCAACAACAAAAGACCTCAACAGCAACACCGCCAGAATGACGGGGAAAAAAGCCTTAGCATATTCAACAACTACAGGTTCTTTTCGACCCTCGGTGGTATTGTCAAGGCTCGGTGAATTAACCAATTTATCATCTTTTCCCTGCTGCTCCTTTCTTTTCCGCGCCAAAAATAATGAATCGTAGAGCCAAATCACACCTGTTAAAGCAGTCGCGATAACCATAACCGCCGCAAAATCAACATTCATTTATTTTTCCCCACATCTAAAACGGCCAAGAATGCTTCTTGGGGGATCTCCACCGAACCAACCTGTTTCATTCTTTTTTTACCTGCTTTTTGTTTTTCCAATAATTTTCGTTTACGGCTGAGATCACCCCCATAGCATTTTGCCGTAACGTTTTTGCGTAAAGCCTTAACGCTGGATCGGGCAATAACATGTGTGCTGATTGCCGCTTGTATCGCCACATCAAACATTTGCCGAGGAATAATTTCTTTCATTCTGTCGACCAAATCCCGGCCTCTTTGGTAAGCCAAATTTTTATGTACGATATTGGAAAGCGCATCCACCCGATCGCCGTTAATCATAATATCCAGCTTAACCAGATTAGCCGTCTGGAAGCGTTCAAAATGGTAGTCCAGGGAAGCATAACCTCGACTCACGGACTTCAACCTGTCGAAGAAGTCTAATACCACTTCGCTCATGGGCAGCTCATACTCTAGAGAAACTTGGCTGCCCGTATAGAGCATATTTTTTTGCACTCCGCGTTTTTCTACGCAAAGTGTAATGACATTGCCAAGGTATTCTTGTGGCACAAGAATGTTGGCTCTGATGATCGGCTCTCTGGTCTCATCTATAAGACCGAGTTCCGGCAGGTGCGCCGGATTATCAACCATAATAACCTCACCGTTTTTACAGAGTACTTCATAAACGACCGTTGGCGCAGTGGTAATAAGATCGATATCATATTCTCGTTCAAGACGCTCTTGTATGATTTCCATATGCAGCATACCCAAAAAACCACAGCGAAACCCAAATCCCAAGGCTTGCGAGGTTTCAGGCTCATAAAACAACGCGGCATCATTGAGTCTCAGTTTTGCCAACGCATCTCTCAACCCTTCATAGTCATCAGAACTCGTTGGAAACAATCCGGCAAAAACCTGTGGCTGAACCGCTTTAAAACCATCCAAAGCTTCATCTGCCGGATGATCAAAACAGGTAATAGTATCGCCAACAGGCGCACCTTCTATGTCTTTTATTCCGGTAATGACATAGCCAACTTCACCGCATTTCAGTTCATTTAAATCGTTGCGTTTCGGCGTGAAAACGCCCACTTTATCGACGATATGTGCACGCCCCACCGTCATCATTTTAATTTTTTGTTTGACTCGTAATGTTCCCTGCTTCACCCGCACCAAAGAGACGATGCCCAAATAATTATCAAACCAGGAATCAATAATAAGGGCTTGCAGTGGTCCTTCTGGATTCCCTTTAGGAGGGGGTATTCGTACGACCAATTGTTCTAATAAATCATTCACTCCGATGCCTGCCTTAGCACTCACCTGCACCGCATCCATAGCTTCAATGCCAATAATATCTTCAACTTCTTGTGCGACTCGATCAGGATCAGCAGCAGGAAGGTCAATTTTATTCAACACGGGCAACACTTCCAGCCCCTGTTCAATAGCGGTATAGCAGTTCGCCACACTTTGTGCTTCCACGCCTTGCGAAGCATCCACAACCAACAAAGCACCTTCACAGGCCGCTAGGGAACGCGAGACTTCATATGAAAAATCGACATGCCCAGGTGTATCAATAAAATTGAGCTGGTACGTTTCTCCATTTTTAGCATTGTAATTGAGTGTGACACTTTGCGCCTTAATGGTAATACCCCGTTCGCGCTCCAAATCCATAGAATCGAGTACTTGCGAGGACATTTCTCTATCACTCAAACCCCCGCATACCTGAATAAAACGATCAGCTAATGTAGATTTTCCATGGTCAATGTGAGCGATAATTGAAAAGTTACGTATATTTTTCATGCAAGCTTAGTTTAAGTTAAAGAAAGGATTCGGTGATTTTTATCAAAGAATATACCATTTTAGATCAGATTTTTCGATCATTTGATGAAATACATCCCTGTATTTCACTCCTCCGGGGTCGCTTCAAGACTCCCGTTCGAGTCCAGAAAACAGGCGAACCCATTTTAATGAAAATGATCAGAAAACCGGATCACAATGGTTTGGTCACATTAGTCTGTTCTTGAATGAACAGATTACAAGGCTCATATTACATGATTTTTAATGCCAGAAATACGGCTCCCGATTTTCTTTGCACTAACACTGCAACATTTTTACCGGTAGGTAAGGCTTCTACTAACTGCTCAAAATGCTCGGCATCCTTTATTTTTTTATTATCAATTTTCATAATAATATCTTCCGGCAACAAACCGGAATCTAATGCAGGACCAGGGTTTAAACCCATAACAATAACCCCGCCTTTTGCAATGTGTAGTTTTTTTCGCTGCTTTTCGGTAAGATCTTTGACTTTTATCTTCAACCGGTTAAGTTCTACATCCTCAGGTGCCTTATTCAGATTGCTAAATGAATCACTTTCTTTTTCTTCCGGTAACGCCTCAAGCAAGGTATCCAGCGTCACCCGAACGCCCTCTCTAACCACAACAACCGGGACGGGTTTATCAATGGCAGTAATACCCACCATGGGTGGCAATGCCGATGAGCTAACTACTAATCGGCCATTAAATTCGACAATGACATCCCCCACTTTAACGCCCGCTTTTTCAGCGGGACTATCTGCAATCACCCGAGAGACTAATGCACCTTCAGGACGTGACATACCAAAAGACTCTGCGAGTTCCCGGGTTACATCTTGTATGAAGACACCTAACCAACCACGTACGACATGACCGTTAGTACGAATTTGTTCTACCACATCCATAGCCAGGCTTATCGGTATCGTGAAAGACAAGCCCATGAAACCACCTGTGCGACTGTATATCTGAGCGTTAATACCCACGACCTCGCCTTCCAGGTTCAGCAACGGGCCCCCTGAGTTGCCGGGATTAATAGCGACATCCGTTTGAATAAACGGAACATAATTATCACTGGGTAAACTGCGTGACAAAGCACTAACAATCCCCGCTGTCACGGTATGCTCAAAATCAAATGGAGAACCAATAGCTAAAACCCACTCTCCTACACGCAGCTTGCTTGAGTCTCCCAATTGAATAACAGGTAAATTTTTAGCATCCAGCTTTAACAAAGCGACATCGCTACGTTCATCACTACCCACAAGTTTTGCCAGCAACTCTCGACGATCACTTAACCGGACAACAATTTCATCCGCATTTTTGATGACATGATAATTCGTTAAAATATAACCATCTTCTGAAATAATAAATCCTGACCCTAGTGATTGCGGTGCCCGTCTATTAAATTTGTGTTCATTATCATCTAAAAAACGCTTGAAAAAATCATCAAACGGGCTGCCATCTGGATAGTAGGGCATATTCCCATGAGGCCGCGTCACCCCTTTTTTTTCTTTTTTTTGTGTTGTACTGATATTAACAACGGATGGACTAACTTTGTCAACAACACTAACAAAATCAGGCAAGGTCGCTGCCGTAACAGGCAAGCTCAGCGCGACAATAAAAAATACAAGTACCCAGCGATTAACATTACTACAATTCATATCCATCCTCACACGATAAAGAGATGTAACTTTACATTCTGGTTATTGAGACAATCACAGGTTGATAATGTTCTCGGCAATTTAATGTTTTTGTATAATAACGTAACAAAAAAACACTAAGTAAAAACCCCAGACTTGCAAACAAAATCGCCCACAAGTCTCCTGTCCCTACTTGGAAATAACGTCCTAAGCCATCGCCAATGACAGCAAAAACGATCAATGCAATTAAAGGAATGGCATAGAGCAAAAAAGCACCTTTAACCAATGCGCTTTCATTCAATCCCAAGATAACGTGATCACCTACTTTCGCTTTTACTTTATTGATCGCTTTAACGCGTGTCCTTTTTATGCCTAAAACATTTGACAAAACAGCACTACCACACGCTTTTTTTGCATTACACACCTGACAAGCACTCATTCTTTGCGTTTCAACCCATGCCATGTCACCCTCTAGCCCGAGAACTGTACCTTGTTCTTTTAACATTTAAGACTCAGGACGTACCGCTTGAGCGATCAATTTCACGGTTACAGCAGGCACATCACCCACAACGGTGATCAAATAGTCATTGATAACCCGAGAAAAGGCATTGACTGCCCCCATTTTTCTTTGGCCAACCAAGGACTCTGAATCGGATGTCACTTTTTCTATAAAAACTGAAACGGAAGCCAAACCATCCGTTAAGACCATATGCTCATAACGAAGCTGTCTTTTACTGGCAGGTTTAACATAATGATCGGTCAAAATAAAGCCTTCTGGTCGCAAGCCGATAAGCCATTCCACATGAAAAGAAGAATTATTGGCCTCTGATTGGATTGCATCAGCCTTAGGCACATTCATCTGTGCTTGTGCTTTGTCATAATCCATCAGGGAAATTTCAACAAACATGACTTGTTCAATAACGTGGCCTTCATGGTCGATCATATCGGAGCGTAAAACAAGATCCGTTTGCGTATCTAACCACAAATTATAACCGTAACGATATTGATCATTGGGCGCGACATGCACTACTTGTGTTTGCCGGTCTGCAATACGATCCATACCTTGGGAGTTAATACGATAATTCGCCATCAAGATTTTATCGAAATCAGGACGTTGCCCTGTCAAAACATCAGTCGAACGTGAATTTTGGGACACCAGTGGTGTCCCTTTGAAACTTGATGTTAATGACCGCCCTTGCTGGAAGATTTGATGCTCTGGCCCACTCAGCGAAGTGATTTGTTCCTGCTCGTTTGTGCCGTCAGCAGAGTGTACAATCCGCATAGCCATAATTTGTGAACGACAATGATACACAAACGTACCTTCATAGCTGTATTTTAAAGCAGACGCGGTGATCGCATCAAGCCAATCGCGCAGCGTTTTATCTGAATTGTTATCCGCTAAGGTATTTAGTGGCAACAATATTAGAAAAACAAAAAATATCGGGTATTTGATCAACATCGCACAACACGCCCAGAAAGAGCCCTCTTCCAGAAATAAAGTTCGAACCTCATTTACTGGTCTGCTGAAAAGGTAACGACTCGTACATTAGGAGGCAGTCCAGGGCGACTGTATGACGAGGTAGAATAGGTATGATCGATAATATAGGAACGTAACTTTGGATTCACTTGATTGGTACTCACCAGCTCTACATCTTGCTGCTGATTGACTGGCACCAAAGATGTAGTAAGAGCGGACGTTGACGACTCATTTTGTTGGCTCGCAACCCGCTGAGTTTCATGAGTGATATCCCAGCCCAGCAAACTAACCGCCACAAAACCAACGACAGCAACCGATGCCGCAATAGCGAAACCCGTCACTGTTTTTTGTCTTTTATGAAAAGGAGAAGAAAGGGGTGCAGAATTTGAAGAAGGAGGGCAGAGTAAGGTCGGCTCGTTGCTTAATGCAGTAGCAACACGTTTGGCCAGGTTATGCTTCGTATCACGAGGCAAGTTATTCCGCAAAGCATCGCCAATAAGATGATAGCGCTGCCAACAACTTTTTAAATCGCCCTCTCTACACATTGAAGAGAGCAAAGCATCGGCTTCCCGGGCTTCAAGCTCACCGTCAACAAACAGCGAAAGTTTTTCTGTTTTTACTTCCTTCATAAGATTTACATCCCGAATTATCAGTCAGCTAACAATTTATCCAGTCGACTATTGATTGCTTCTCGCGCTCTGAATATTCGAGAACGCACCGTTCCTACCGGACAGGTCATCGCGTCGGCAATTTCTTCGTAACTCAAACCCTCAATCTCACGCAAAGTAATGGCCGTCCTTAAATCGTCAGGAAGCGCTTCCATCGCCTCCAGAATGGTTTTTTCCACTTCATCCCTAAGCAGATATTCTTCAGGGGTGCCATAGTCCTTTAGATCAGTAGAACCATCGAATTGTTCCGCATCGAGTACTTCAACATCAACGGCGGGAGGTCTTCTCCCTTGAGAGACCAAGTGATTTTTCGCCGTATTAATAGCGATGCGATATAACCAGGTGTAAAATGCACTGTCACCACGAAAGCCCGGAATAGCTCGATACGCTTTGATAAACGCTTCTTGAGCAACATCCAATGCTTCACTTTGATCATGCACATATCGGGAGATTAACTTCACCACCTTGTTCTGATATTTCAGAACAAGGACGTCAAAAGCCTCCTTTTCACCTTTTTTTATTCGTTCAATCAGTTGTTGATCGACCGCTTGCTCGCCCATTAGGGCAGCCCCCTTTCCGCGCGAGCTCCTTCAACAGACCACTCCGCTCTGATAGACAATAGTTAAATGGATAAGTTCGAAATATACCTAAAAAACACGTTTATTTTGAAGATTGTCTCTGGCTTACTAATTAATAGGGCATCATAGCGGATTATTGTTTATTTTATAAGTCTTACTTTCTATTTTTTATGCTGACTTTCAACCTCAAATATTTGAGTTAATTGAATTTTCAAGTGTACGCGTAAACGCCTTAATTGCTCATAATTCGCGCTATCTGAAAAGATCACCAACGACCTTTTTCGAGCATTTTCATACCATCTAAAGTTTAATACCAGCAATTTTGACCATAATACACTATCCCGTTCCAGACTTGCCTTAATCGACTGTCCACTTCGGGTCACTAACCGCCATTGGTTTTTATCCTCCCAGATTATCTGGGTCACGCGGAAGGGGCTCGCTACAGCAACATCACGTTGATAGACTTGAAAAAAGCATAAAAAAACTAGGATGAATAACGGTAACTGAATCCAGATAAACAGGGGCAAAACCAGTATCAGCACCAGCGTTGCGCAACCCGTCCCAACCACCGCCCATGCTAAAAAACGAGAGGGATGGAGATCAATAACCAGCGGCGAATCTGAAGGGACACGCAAGAACGTCCCTGTTTTACATTTCATCTTTCAGTCCGTCTTGTCCATTCCTCAATCGCAAAACCTCAAAATAGAACCATTATTTCAGAACGAACAAAGACGAACTAAATCTGAGCGCCAAACAGGGATGTTATACGTGCTCGCTCCTAACACGTTCAACAATCTCGGCAACGGCTTGATCTGCCGTCACTTTTTTCCCCAATAAAATATCGAGCAATATCGGGTCAGAATAGGTAAGCAACTCTTCAAAAGCCGCTAACTCCAACGCGGATAAACTGAAATAAGACTGAGCCAAAAAGTCTTGCAATAACAAATCCAGCTCCAACATACCACGGCGACAACGCCATTGCAGTCGAGACTGATCGCCGACGGAATGTATAGGAGTCTGTCCAAAATGGTCGGTCATCGCACGTGTACGTCGTCGGGTCTAGTCACATTTTCCAATCATTAAAACAATGAAACTAAGTGAGTTGCGTCAACATCATTTTTTTGATATTTCCTATAGCTTGAGTTGGGTTTAAACCTTTTGGACAAACATCAGCGCAATTCATGATGGTGTGACAGCGAAACAAACGGTAAGTCCCATCTAATGCTTCGAGTCGCTCCGCTGTTGCTTGATCTCGACTGTCAGCCAAGAATCGCCAAGCTTGCAGCAACGCCGCCGGACCACGAAAATAATCTGGGTTCCACCAAAAAGAAGGGCACGACATAGAGCAACAACCACACAATATACATTCATACAAACCATCGAGTCGTTCTCGCTCCTCAGGAGTTTGTTTAAACTCGACTTCTGGCTCGGGGTCATGAACGATGAGATACGGCTTAACAGAACGGTACTGGTGATAAAATTGCGCCATATCAATAATCAAATCTCGAATTACTGGCATACCCGGCATCGGTCGGATTTCGACAGGTTCAGTTAATGAAGATAACGCCGTAATGCAGGCCAGACCATTACGACCATTAATATTCACGCCGTCAGAACCACACACCCCTTCACCACAGGAACGGCGAAAACTGAGCGTTTCATCCTGCGCTTTCAACTGCTCAAGCGCATCCAGCAACATCATTCCTGGAGCCGTTTCAAGCTCATACTCCTGCATATAGGGTGCTTGATCCGTTTCCGGATTATAACGATAAATTGAAAATCGCATGACGCCATACCCCATTTTGGACTGTGACCGAATTCATTGAGCGACTTAATAAACTCGTTTCTTAGGCGGAAAAGAGTCTACCGTTAAAGGTTGAGTTCGCACTGGTTTATACTCAAGCCGATGCTCTTCCTTAAAATAAAGACTGTGCTTCATCCAGGCAAGATCATCTCGCTCGGGATAATCGATACGTGAATGCGCCCCTCGGCTTTCTTTCCGGGCCAGCGCTGAAATCACGGTAGCCAAGCCCAAGTCAATCAAATTTTCTAGCTCCAGAGCTTCAATACGTGCTGTATTAAAACATTTAGATTGATCCCGTAAAACCACATTGTGAAAGCGAGCCTCAATCTCTCGCACTTTTTCAACACCTTGCGTTAAAATAGCTTCATCGCGAAACACACCGCAGTACTTTTCCATCACTTGCTGCAAGGCACGACGTAACACATCGACCGTTTCCTCTTTGCCTTCAATTTGAGCCCGAGCATCCCATCGCAACAAACGTGCCATCGCCTGTTCAACACTCTCGTTATCCACGGGCCTGTGTTGGCGAGTTTCCTTAAGGTATTCGATGATATGATTGCCGGCAGCACGACCAAATACGACAATATCCAACAGTGAGTTACCGCCTAATCTGTTGGCACCATGCACCGACACACAGGCGCACTCCCCTGCGGCATATAAACCGGGCACAGCTTCTTCCGCACCTTTTTTAATCGGCATAACAACCTGACCAAAACGATTTGTTGGAATCCCGCCCATGGTATAGTGTGCGGTAGGATAAACAGGAATAACTGAATTTATGGGGTCTATTCCCAAAAAAGTTTTAATGGTATCGCGAATACCCGGCAAGCGTTTTTTGATCACGTCGGAACCCAAATGATCGAGCTTTAAGTGAACATAACTGCCCTCTGGACCACAGCCCCGACCATCCCGAACTTCCATATAAATCGCTCGACTCACGACATCCCGACTGGCTAAATCTTTTGCATTGGGGGCATAGCGTTCCATAAATCGCTCACCGTCTTTATTAACAAGATAACCACCCTCCCCCCTTGCGCCTTCAGTAATCAACATCCCCCTGCCTGCAATACCGGTAGGATGAAACTGAAAAAACTCCATATCCTGGACAGGAATACCGGCTCGCAAAGACATCGCTAGACCATCGCCAGTATTAATACGTGCATTCGTGTTAGTGGCAAAAAGCTGTCCTACTCCACCTGTTGCCAACAGTGTCGTTTTCGCCTCAATGAGCAGCGGTTCACCCGTCGCAATCTCCAGGACTAAAGCACCAAGGATATAACCTTGATCATCCTTAATAAAATCCAAAGCAAAATATTCATCAAAAAAATGGGTTCTTGCACGAATATTTTGTTGATACAAGCTATGTAAAATAGCATGACCGGTTCGATCTGCTGCGGCACACGTTCTTGCTGCTTGCACACCTCCAAAATTTTGACTTTGTCCACCGAATGGGCGTTGATAGATACTGCCATTATCCAGACGAGAAAAAGGCACACCGATGTGCTCCAGCTCAACAACAAGATGGGAAGCTGCACGACACATATATTCTATTGCGTCCTGATCGCCTAAATAGTCGCTACCCTTTACGGTATCATACATATGCCAATGCCAGTTATCGGGCAATACATTTGCTAATGCGGCGTTCATACCACCTTGTGCAGCAACAGTATGAGAACGAGTGGGAAACACTTTCGAAACAACCGCAACGGTGGCATCGGCCCGCGCCAATTGTAGTGCCGCCCTCAGGCCTCCACCACCAGCACCGATAACCAAAGAGTCGAATCGACGACGACGCAAAGAATTTGTAATCGCACTCATAAAACCGCCCGAAATAACACTTGCATCACCCATAAAGCCATGTACAGCAAACTCAGCCCCACAATGCTTAATAAAACGAGACGGACAGCAAGTACATGCATGTAGTCAATAATGACATCGCGCATACCAACCCAAGCGTGCATCAGTAAGGCAATAAAAAAAATGGTAACCGGTATGGCCACAGTAGTACTACCCAGCCAAGTGCGCCACTCGATATAACCCGCCGGAGAATTAATCCATAATGCGCAGAAAAACCAGATCAAAAACAATAGCATGTAAATAGCGGTAAATCTTTGCAGCAACCAGGCTCGAAATCCCTGCGCTCGCCAACTCATAACAACACGACCCAACCAATAATAACAGCCCCTACTGCAGCAGCAATATTGACCCAACGTGCTGATCGACGTGCTTGCTCTAGCGCTACACCCACATCGATATCAAGGAGTAAAAATCGAATTCCGGCGAGCAAGTGATGCAGTAAACTCCATAATGCAACCCACAAAAACAGCTTCACCCAAATCTCACCTAGTAATTCAGCCGCACGCTCATACGCCATTTCATTTGCCAAGGACATGGCCAATAACTGTATTAGAAAAGGGATGGATAGAAACAAAATTACACCACTGATTCGGTGTAATATAGAGGTGAAGGCAGTGACCGGAAAACGAATCCGCCTCAAATCCAGAAATATGGGTCGTTTTTGTTTGGTTACCATATGTACTCGTAGCGATTAAGATTCAGGCACCAATTGTAGGCCCTCTTCATTCCATGGCTGCGTTGCAGATGATAGACAAGTAAAATGTAACATTACTCTTCTACCGCCCCTTAGCCTCTAATTAAATTTCAAGCGCCACGGGTATGTTGCGTAGTTTAACCTGTTTATTAAAATAATCTACCCTATAGTTTATTTTTTCCTCGACTCGTAGGCTATAATGTATAGCTCTTCGATAAGGATACTCTGAAAATGAGAGACGACTGGAAAACCTTTTTAAGTCATGCTGGCGCTGAATTCAAAGACAATGAAGTAACCCATTTTGGTAATCCGGTGCGGGAACGACACGTTGTCACCACAGGCTCCGTTATTTCCGACCTTTCGCATTATGGTTTGATTGCGGTTCATGGTGAAGATGCGCAAACATTTCTCGCAAACCAGTTTACTAATGACATCAATCAAGTCTCTCCCGCTCTTGCGCAACTCAATGGTTACTGCACGCCCAAGGGTCGACTATTCGCTATTTTTTGTGTTTTTTTACGTGGTGACACTTATTATTTACAGCTCCCCCGGGAGTTGGTTCAGCCGGTTATAGACAGATTGAGAATGTTTATTCTTAACGCACAAGTCACACTTGAAGATGCGAGTGATAGTTTAGTCTGTATCGGGGTATCGAGCCCTGATTTAACAGACCAACTCTCTAAGCAAAAGACAATTAGCACACCACAAAAAAACTATTATTGTACCAATACTGACAAACTGAACATTATTCGCCTTCCCGGATTATTTCCCAGATGCCTCATCATTGGCGAAAGCAATGATATCAAGCCCGTCTGGAATATTTTTAATGTTGATGCTGCTCCTGTTGGTACGGATGCGTGGGATTTAATCGACATCATCAGCGGCATACCCACAATCACCACAGCAACACAAGAACTCTTCATTCCCCAAATGATCAACCTCGATCTGATCAATGGCATCAGCTTTAAAAAAGGATGTTACCCGGGTCAGGAAATCGTCGCCAGAACACATTACCGCGGCAAATTGAAACGCCGCATGGCACTCTTCCATGCTTCGGCAGAGCCCTCGCCCCTTCCCGGAAGCGGCATTATTCTTCAAGAAAAAGAATCTGAAGAAAGAAAAGTGGGTACGATTGTCACGGCAAAACCCTCGGCAGAAGGCGGCTACTTATTACTCGCAGTTGTAGAAATCAGCAGCACGAATACCTCTACAAATTTACAAGATGAACAAGGTAATCTGATCAAACTGAGGATACTCCCCTACACAATACCGATGTGAATTTTAAAAAAAAGATGAAACAACCCGTACTTCTGTCCACAATTCCCGTGGACAAAGCTGTGGATAACCCCCCTAATAACTCGATTAACACTGAAAATGCAGTACTATTTTTATGTTGTCTATTATTTCACCACAAAATGAAAAGTGATAAAAAAACGAACAGCCTCCATTTTCAGCGCATTGTAAACAAGAGAATCTACGAAACTCTCATTCTAAATACACCTATGAACCTGTACTATTATCGGTTTCGATGAGGCGCGAACATTGCTGACATTCTTCTTTAGTTAGAAGGAAAACGCCATGCCCCCCTCGCTCAAATTCTAGCCATGTAAACGGCATATGCGGAAAGGCTTCCTGTACTGCGAGCTGGGTGTTGCCAACCTCAACCACTAAAATCCCATCATCAGCCAAATGTGCCGCTGCCTGTTCTAAAATACGAGCGACGATAGCCAAACCCTCGTCTCCTGCAAGTAAACCTAACTCAGGCTCATGCTTATATTCTTCGGGCAATGAAGCGAACTCATTTCTGGAAACATAAGGGGGGTTGGAAACAATAATATCGTACTCTGTTTCTTTAATATCAGTAAACAGGTCAGACTGAATCGTCGCTACTCTATCGGCGACATCCAGTCGTTCAATATTCGTTTTTGCAACCTGTAACGCGGCTATTGATAGATCAGCAGCATCAACTTCAGCACCTGAAAAGTGATAGGCACAAGCAATGGCAATACAACCACTACCCGTGCAAAGATCCAATATTTTAAATACCTGCTCTTCTTCTACCCAGGGTGTGAATTCACGTTCAATCAGCTCCGCAATAGGGGAGCGAGGAATAAGTACATGACGATTCACGTAAAAATCCAAACCACAAAACCAAGCGGTCTCTGTCAGGTAAGCTGCGGGCACTCGCTCATTAATTCTTTTTGTAAATATCGCCACCACAGCACGGCGCTCATCCAGAGTTAATTTCGCTTGAATTAACTCAGGTGCCAAAGGTGCAGATAAATGCAAAACATGCATCAACAAAGCCAAGGCTTCATCAACAGCATTATCTGTACCATGCCCAAAAACGAGCTCTGATGCATTAAAGCGACTCGCCCCCCAGCGGATATAGTCACATATCGTTTCTAACTGATCGATTGGTGCCTCTGAATTTGACATTCTATCTATATACCCATAGCGTTATAAATTTAGGTGTTAACACGTGCAGATATGCGTATTAACACCTAAAGTCATAACGTTATAGGTCTATTTCCGACACCCGCACCAACATCCTTTATAAACCATTGATTCACCACCCATGATACAATTATTACAACAGGATCAAAGATATACCCATTCAGAGTTGCAAAGCAAATTGTTTTTACGAATCGTTAATCTACTTATTACACTCACGCTGTTATTTTTTTACCCGCCTTTGGCGACTGCGAATAAGCATACTGTCGAAGCAAAAATTATAGGCTTAAATAAGGAACTCACAAAAAACCTGGAGTCTATTTTGCTATTCAATCAACTTAAAGGAGAAACCCACTTACCTGCCTATCGCATTAAATTACTCCATCAGCGCACACCAGACGACATCACAAAAGCACTGCAAGCTTATGGCTATTATGCACCCAAAATCAGTTCCGAGCTCATTTTTCGAAAAAAAGTATGGCATGCTAATTATACCGTCGAGCTGGGACAACCTGTACGTATCAAAGCCATCAACATCACGATTCTAGGAGAAGCACAACAGCACCCTGAGCTCATCAGGCTGGCCGACAATTTCCCTTTAAAAATAAACGACATTTTTCATCACGGAAAATATAAAGAAGGCAAGCGCGCTCTGCTGAGAAAAGCACTGACGATCGGTTTCCTTCAATCCAGCTTTGAAGACAAAAGCGTCAAAGTGTACCCAGAAACTCACCTGGCGACAATCAACATCACCATTAACACGCGCAAACAATACTATTTTTCCAATATTAACTTTAATGATGCCATCGTCAACCAGGATTATTTACGCCGTTACGCCCGCTTCAAAGCAGGTGACCCTTATACGACAGCTCAATTATTTGATTTTCAAAATGCGCTGAATGACAGTGACCTTTTCTCTCGCGTAGAAGTGCGTGCCAATCAAGCTGCCGCCGTCAATCAACATGTTCCTGTTGAAGTCACCACCGAGGCTAAAAAAAAGCACCGTTATACGTTGGGTATGGGTTATGGAACCGATACGGGAACACGAGGCAGTTTAGGCTGGATCAATAGACGGATTAATCGTCGCGGCCATCGCATTAACAGCAGACTAAAATTATCTGAAATCAAAAGTAACTTCACCAGCCGCTATATTATCCCAATAGCGGATCCTCGCACTGATTCATTACGCTTTTCTTTTTCATGGGTGAATGATCAATCCATACCCAACACTGAAATTGAAACCTTTCTCTATAGCGTTAATCGAAGCATACAACGTTATCCTGGTTGGTTAGAAACAATGTATCTCAACTATCAAACAGACGCCTACCTCTCCGGGACACAGAGTGAAAAATCTCATTTACTCATTCCTGGAATAACTTGGCGACGTATAGCCTCAGCTCAAAAGGCATTCCCGCAAAGAGGTTTACGGTTTTCTTTAGATATCAAGGGTGCGCATCCTAAACTGGCTGCCGATGCTCATTTTTTACAAGCCACCAGCAACGCAACGTTCATTTTACCTGGCGGAAAATCGGGCAGATTCATCTTGCGAACAGATATTGCCAGTACTCGCTTTGGTTCTCTGGCAACCCTCCCCCCCACACTTCGTTTTTATGCGGGCGGTGACCATTCAATTCGCGGTTATGCCTATAACTCACTGAGTCCAAAAAATCTGGGAGGCGAACAATTACTGGTCGGCAGTATAGAATACGAACATATGTTGTGGAAAGATTGGAGTGGTGCCTTTTTTTACGATACCGGCAACGCATTTAACACTTGGCCACCCAAACTTTTTGATGGTATCGGCCTCGGTGCACGCTGGCATACCCCTTTTGGTGCCATACGTATTGATATTGCCAAAGGACTGGATCCCAGCGCTAAACCGTGGCGTTTTCATTTATCGTTTGGCCCGGCACTGTAATGAAAAAATTCGCATTTATTTTTCTCTCATTAAGCTGCCTGCTCATCTTGGCTCTGACCTTGATTGTTACAACATCTGCAGGCAGTCAATGGGCGATACACTACGCCCTGAAATTGTCACCTCAGCCCATCATAGTTACAACAATCAACGGCACACTGAGCAGTGGTGCACTCACTTTTTCCGACATTCAATACCGCAGCGCGCAAGCCGATGTTCATATCGAGGAAATAAACATATTATGGGAACCTGGTGCTTTATTCACGGCATTACTCAAAATCAATCACCTTGCAATAAACAACATACGCATCCAACAACACCCGCTCACACGCCCAGCCGCAGCACAAAATATAACCCTGAGGGACTTTCATTCACCCCTCTCGATAGAAATACAACAGACCCGCATTAATGATGTCGTTTTCATCAATGACGCTAAAGACATTCTGCCTGCCTGGTCTACTTTGAGCTTTACAGCGGCCTTAAATCAAAACCACTTAATATTAGAAAAAATCAACATCACTACAGAATATTTCACCGCATCGGGTCAAGTTTCACTCACCACTCAGGGTGATTACCCTTTCGAGCTGGACACCTCGTTTAACATCAATATGGGCGAACGTCCTCCTGTCGCACTGCAAGCACACACTCAGGGTAATTTAAAATTATTTAACGTAGATATTAAAACTGCGGCACCTTATTCAGCTGAAATGCATGCAACGATCTCTGAGCCGTTAACATCGTTGTACTTTGACATGGTGTACCAATGGTCAAACCTGAGCCTACCGATAGACGACAAAACCACTGTATCTAGTCCAGGTGGGATTTTACACTTGTCTGGCGATACTCGTACGTACGACTTCACACTGGCCAGCGTAATCACCCACCCAACCGAAGGCGTGGCTGATATGACCCTAACCGGCCAAGGTCATCCGTCAAAAATAGTCTTGTCTGATTTTTCAATCCAACAATATGCCAAGTCTGACAGCATTACCGCCATCGGGTCTTTTAACGGCCAGGGAGAAATCACATTATCTCCCCAGCTATCCTGGGACATAGCGCTGGTTGCAAAACAGTTCAACCCGGGGTATCGCTGGCCCGACTTCGCTGGACAGTTAGGTTTTGATGCTACGCTAACAGGAACACGCACTGAAAATAACGAAGTAACCGCGAATCTGGCTGTCAAAAATTTACATGGAAACCTGAGAAAGCAGACCGTAAGCGGCTATGCTCAAATTAGATATCACAAAAAATCTATTAATTTTTCCCCTTTTATATTTAGCTTTGGCGAAAATCATGTGGTTTTATCGGGTGAACTGAGTGATCAATATCATTTAAGCTGGCTAATCGATGCTCCTCGTTTAAACACGATTTCAAAAGAAATCTCAGGCAATCTGCTGGCTCAAGGTGTCGTTACCGGATCAACCCGCCACCCACACATCAGCGGCAAAGCCAATAGTTCGCATTTACGCTTTCGGGATCAACAGCTAGAAAATTTAAATTCAAACTTTGACATCAACTTCAACGAACAAAGTCAATCGCATATTCAACTAACACTCAAAAATCTGGGCAATGCTAAAAATAGTATTGATGCCTTAACAGTCTCTTTAAATGGAACGCCCAATGAGCATAAACTTAAATTGTTGATAGAAAAAAATGACATGCTATTGAATACCCACTTTCAGGGACAATATCAACAATATAGTTGGCAAGGAAAAATAAATAATACTTTTTTTGAATCAAAACAGTATGGTCTCTGGCAGGCCAAACCCAGCACCTTCAGTGTCAGTAAAAGCACGATCCAACTTGCACCTTGGTGTTGGTTGCAAGGCGAAAAAACAACCATGTGTTTTAATGCTGACTGGCAAAAAAACCAATCTTTCTCCATTGTATTTAATGCAGAGGTGATCCCCCTCTCCCTTTTGAAAAATAACATACCAGATCATATTCAAGCCCAAGGTTATATTGATCTTTCAGGCGCATTTTCACAATCAAAGAAAACACCCCTACTGGGGGAAATCACTTTACGCAGCGCCAACGGGCGCTTTAATTTTAGCGATCAAGAAAGGAACTTGAATTACCGCGACGCTCTGCTCAAAGTGTCATTAAATAACAACACCGCCAAGCTCTCTTCTGCTGTTCAAGTGGGCGAGCATGGCAATATCACCGCTGAGGGTGAATTCACCATCGCTAATATCCAAGCACCAGATTACAATACGCTTCAAGGCAAGGGGCTGATTAAGCTGGACTTGGAAAAAATAGATTTTTTACCCAGTTTTACACCTGAAATTAGCAGTAGCAACGGCAAATTAAAGGCTCGAATTAATTATTCTGGTACGCTTGCACAGCCGCAATGGCATGCCAATATTTCTTTGCTCAATGGCCGTATTTTTCTCACCAGACCCGGCATCACCCTGAGTAATCTCTCTTTTCGGAGCACGAACAACAGTTTAAATAAAATTGAATACCAGTTACAGATGGATTCAGAACCCGGTCAAATTTCAGTAAAAGGAATAGCACAACAAAATAATAGTAACTTATGGCAAACTTCATTTAATATTAAGGGAGAACAATTTCAAATTTTAAATCTTCCTGAATATGAAGCTTTGATCTCTCCAGATATTGATATTGAGCTATCCAAAGAAACCATCAAAATCAATGGCGTGGTCGTGGTACCTTACGCCCGACTGGAGCCAACCGACTTAAGCAACGCGGTTGCCGTCTCCCCTGATGTTGAAATTATATCGCCCCAAAACCAAACCACGCAATCAAACTTACCTAAAATTTCGACAGTGGTTCGCCTTGAACTTGGCGACGAAATCAAATTCAAAGGACTGGGGCTTGAAACTGAAATTCAAGGTATGACGGTGATTATGGATACCCCGGATCAACTAACCAGCGGTATCGGTGAATTACGCTTAAACAAAGGAAAATTCAAAGCCTACGGACAAGATCTCAGCATAGATCGTGGCCGTTTTATATTCGTGGGTGGCCCTATTGATGACCCTGGGCTGGATATTATTGCCAGTCGGCAACCTAAAAAAGGTATCCGGGTAGGCGTGAATGTTCAAGGCCCTTTATCAGCACCTGAAATGTCACTTTTTTCTGAACCGGCAATGGATCATACCGATGCATTATCCTATTTAATTCTAGGGCGCTCGATGCGTAAAAAAGGATCCCAGCAAGAGGGCAAACTTCTACTGAAAGCTGCCAATCAACTAAGCATGGCAGGTGGAGACCTCTTAACCAGAAAAATAAGCAAACATTTTGGCATTGACGACATCCGTATTGATAATGTTGGCGACACATTTAATCCCACACTGGTTATTCGTCAAGCCCTGAGTAGCAAGTGGTCTATTGAAGCGAGCAGAGGTAGAAAGAACTACGGCACTGACCTTTTATACACCATAGATAGAGATTAAATACGCACTCGTCTCCAGTCTTTTAAGGGCTATAAAAAAACAACTTCCCATTTTTCATCAGGCGAATTGAATTGCTTAATCAGGAGCCGTCATTGCGGAAAAACAAGCATTTCGTTATCATCTTTGGGGCTTTCTGTATCAACAGCAGGTTTGTAAGGTGTAATCAGTGCCAGTACGCCAAAAAGTGGGTGGTCAAAATAGTGTAACTGTTTGCTGCGCATACGACGGGCCGTCTTCAGAAAAAAAGCCTGGTTGCGGTGAGTCTCTATATTATTTGCATTGTCAGAGACTTCGCTTTTATCAGGCGATCTTTGTAAAAATTCATTTTGAATATGGTTCATCGCATCATGCACCGTTGTTTCAATAGGGAGCAACTTACGATAAGCCAGCTGCAGGTCGAGGTGTAGATAGCGGTTGAGCGAAGGTATAATCAGCCCATCAATCTCTAGTTTGGGTGCTACCAGGATGATGTTTTCATTTGCAATCGAATTCGAAATATCGTTATCTTGTTCGTATACGCCGAGTAAATGATCCAAGTTACTCGTTAAACTGGAAATACGTATTGCTGTTGCTTCGCCATGCTTGGCGACGGGCTGTCGCCATGCTTGGTGAAATAATAATTTGTATTTTGACTTAAGCTTGAATTGGGTTGCTATCTTATTTAAAGAACGATCCATTTTTTCAAGTAACATGAACGGCCGTTCAACTTGTGTTTTTTTAGTTAAGCTAGGCTGTATATCAAGACTGGGAGCAGGGAAATCAACAAAGTGGGTTTTAGCCTGTCGCGCGACGCTATTCTCCTCCTCTATCGATAGATCTTGTGGAATATATTCGTCAAGCGGAAGAGGTTTAGCAAAGAGAGGCAAGACGGTTAGCGGTAATAACTCTTGAGCTGAGCTGTAATCTGCTAATTCAGGATCTTCTGGCCAAAGCTCAGAATAGAGGCCTTTTTCATCTGAATATTCAAAAATAATGAGTTCAAACTGGAACCATTGCGGAGTTTCTTCAGCTTGCTCTTCTCCTGCTGCCGAAAAAGAAAGAAGGAGCAGGCTGAATAGCAAAACACGAAGCATCATAATTAGATCCTGTTACTTAAAGCTTATGACATAATATAACATATTGTTAATTGCAGGAGGTATGTATGGCGGTGAAAACAGTGTTAAGAATGGGTCATATAGGTTTATGGCAACGTGCGGTAGAAGTGGAAAAACCTTTTAACAATGCATTACATTTATTGATTCAAGATCTAATCGACACCATGATTGATTGCGATGGCGTTGGTCTGGCGGCACCGCAAATTGGCATTTTAAAGCGCGTGGTGGTCTTTGGTGTAGAAAAATGTGACCGCTATCCTGATGTAGAGCCCATTCCCAGAACAATATTAATTAACCCTGTTATCTCAGCAGTCGATGAATTGATGGAAGAAGATTGGGAAGCGTGCTTGAGTGTGCCAGGTATGCGTGGGCAAGTACCTCGCTATAAAACAATTCGATATTCAGGTTATGATGAAACGGGAGCGGAGATATCACGTATCGTCGAGGGGTTCCATGCTCGAGTGGTACAACATGAAGTAGATCATTTGGATGGCATTATTTATCCACTAAAAATCACAAACTTGCACAATTTTGGCTTTACACAAGAAGGTTTCCCGGAAAGCCAGCCTACTCGTAGTGATTGAGATGAAAAAATACCATTCATCAATTTAAACTTGTCGGCATGTAGTAAAAATCGGGGCTGTATTAAAATCTGTGTCACTGTTGATCATTCCCGACCAATGGGAGAGAATAGACCGACAATGAAAAATATCGGGATTCAAATTCAGGACGATCTATTCCAACTCTCACCTATTAAAGGTACAATTAAGTTAATTAAGCATGTTACAGCCACTTATCTCAAAAAAAGGGGGCTTACTCCCCTATTCTGTCAGAATTTCTAATCGAGCAAAGTATTTACAGCTAAAAGTATCGGCTCATCGTCAGGTGGAAGTCGTCGTCCCTAAAGGGGTTGCTTTACATCATGTCTCTAATTTTGTTGAGCAACATAGACAGTGGATTGAAAAAACACTCGTTCAAATTAAATCACATCAACCTGATAAAGCTGAATTACCTTATCAAATATTATTGAACGCGATTGATCAACGATGGCAAATTCAATACGACTCGACAGAGCATAGCAATGTGCAAGTGGATATCGATCATAATCAATTAACAATCAGGGGTAGCACGGAAACAGAGCAATTAACGGTGTTGCGAGCCTGGCTGACACAGCATGCGAAGATTTGCTTGATTCCGTGGCTAACGGCAGTGAGTGAAGAGCTCCGGCTGCCTTTCAAAAAAGCATCTGTTCGTGCTCAAAAAACCCGCTGGGGAAGCTGTTCCTCTAAAAGACATATCAGCCTTAATCGCGCCCTGTTATTTATGTCGCCTGCGGCGGTGAAGTATCTTTTTATTCACGAGCTATGTCATACCAAACACCTGAACCATTCTACAAGTTTTTGGCGTTTGGTAGCAAAGTATGAACCAGAACATAGAATACATGAGGCGGAATTTCGCCGAGCCTCACAGGCGATTCCTCTCTGGGCTTCTTAAGAATAGGCACGTAATCACACCTAAATTTAATTGCTATGGGTATAGATACGAAGCTTATAACCTACCCCTTTTTTAGTCCGTACGACTTGTTACTTCTAATAAGTGGTAACCAAACTGAGTTTGCACCGGACCTTGTACGGTGTTGATGTCCGCGGTGAACACAACTTTATCAAATTCCGGCACCATCATGCCGGGCCCAAACTCACCGAGATCACCACCGCTTTTACCTGACGGGCAACTTGAATGTTCTTTAGCTATTTCAGTGAAGTCTGTGCCGGCTTCTATTTGAGTTTTAAGTTCTGCACATTTTTCTTCGCTGGAGACCAAAATATGTCGCGCTGTTGCTATTGCCATAGGGTTACTCCGAATCAGATAATGAAAAATAAACTAAAGTAAATGATGGACGTAAACTTTATTATTAATTAATGATACACGTTCGCTACTAGTAGCTACGGATTTATGATATTTTTTTTGATTATAGTTCGTGCTTGCGACACAAAGACAGCAGCCTGAATATCATCGCCAGATTGCGCCGCATCTTTCGCTTGCTGAAGTAGCTTCTCTACTTTACTACGTAAAAGTGTTGTCAGCGAACGATCGTTCAGTTCATTAATTGCTGACGTAAATGCCAAAGATAACTCACGAGCCTTAATAGCTTCAGTTTTCGCGGCTAAAGCGTTAGTACGTGCAGTAGCATAGGAAGAATCTTCAGGTGCCAAAGCCTGCTCTGCATGACTGAGTAGTTCCGTAGCTTTATTTAAATTAATAGGCGCATACTGTGCCGCATTAGCTTTTTGAGCCGCGTTCAATGCTTGACGTGCGTCACTGAGTTCTTGTGTTGGATAGGACACGCAACCCACCAAGAAAAGGACAACAAAAACTAATTGATAAAAACGTAAATACATACACAATCCATGAGGCGCATTGAATATAATTTGAAAACTCAAAAGCGATATCTAAATGACAATAGATAAACGCAACAATGTCGCTTGAAGAAAACAAGCTACCATTGCTAAAATATCCTGTCAAGCAAAGTCTTGCGTCATAAAATCAGACGAACGAAGAGCCATTAAAGGTTGCTGCATTTTACAATAACGACTCAGCGAAATGATCGAGGTATAAGATGAAAGAAGTATTAGTATTGTACTATAGTCGAGGTGGCAGTCTTGAAGCGATGGCACAGTTAGTTGCCCGAGGGGTTGCAGAAATAGATGGAATACAAGCCAGAGTAAGAACCGTCGCAAAAGTATCGACCGTTTGTGAGGCGACAGAAGATAATGTACCAGTTCAAGGGGCACCCTATGTCACGCACAATGACCTTATAGAATGCAATGGATTAATACTGGGCAGCCCAACCTATTTTGGCAATATGGCCGCACCCATCAAATATTTTCTCGATTCCACCAGCGCCTTATGGCTCAACGGAAGTTTGGTAGACAAACCAGCCGGCGTATTCACCTCTTCGTCGTCGTTGCATGGCGGACAGGAATCAACATTATTATCGATGATGTTACCGCTACTACACCATGGTATGGTGCTGGTCGGTTTGCCTTATACCGAACCCGCACTCCTCCAAACTGTATCAGGAGGCGCGCCCTATGGTGCAACACATTTTGCCGGTCAAGATAACAAATTACCTCTTAGCGATGAGGAAAAAATTCTGTGCCGAGCATTAGGCCAACGGGTCGCAACCATTGCGACTCAAGTGACATAGCAGGTGTCTAGGATTAGACAAAAAATGTGATTCAAAGTGAGATGCAAACTAAAATGAAGCATTTTTGATCACACGATGAATGCTAGGCCAGATCGTATCTATAATAATGCGTTGAGCCGCTTGCGTTGGATGTATCCCATCAGCCTGAAACAATTCAAGTTGAGTCTCCAGTCCGTGCAACAGGAAGGGGATTAATGTTACCCTGTATTCATCGGCTAAGTCGGTATATACACGATGAAAAGCCGCGCTATACGCAGGGCCATAATTGGGAGGTAATTTCATTCCTATAAGAATAACAGCAGCATGAGCCGTTTGACTGGCGCTAATTATATTTTCGATGTTTTTTTTCATCGCAACGAGTGACAAACCACGTAGTCCATCGTTAGCGCCCAGCTCAATAATAATTATACCAGGCTGATGTTTTTGCAGTATGGGTTTTAACCTGCGGTATCCGCCAAGTGTCGTGTCGCCGCTGATACTCGCATTAATAACTTTTAAAGGATACCCTTCATCAGTGATGCGTCGTTGTAATAACTCAACCCACCCGTTCTTCGGATTGATACCATAGCCCGCACTGAGACTATCTCCCAATACGACAAGTGTTGAAGAAGCCGATGATGTTATTGGCAGTAGACAACAAAATAAATTGACTATAATAAACAGATAACGAATATTACACATGTCTCAACAATCACCCATTATTAAAATATCTCAGCTTTGTAAACAGGTTCCCAGTCCGGAAGGAACGCTCACTCTATTAGACCATATCGAGTTTAGCATTTTTCCAGGGGAAAGCGTGGCTATTGTCGGTGCTTCCGGTTCCGGAAAAACAACCTTGTTGGGATTAATGGCCGGGTTAGATTTGCCTACCTCGGGTACCGTGATGATTAATAACATTGACATTTATTCTTTGAATGAAGATCACCGTGCTGATTTAAGACGTGATTTGATTGGCTTTGTTTTTCAGAGTTTTCATTTATTGCAAAATATGACCGCAATCGAAAATGTTACACTCCCTCTAGAAATGATGGGAAATAAAAAGGCAGTGAAGTCGGCTCGTAGCGTATTAGAGCGAGTCGGTTTAGGTGCACGCTTACATCATTATCCTAAACAGTTATCTGGCGGTGAGCAACAGCGAGTTGCAATCGCAAGAGCGTTTGCCTCGCAACCCAAACTTTTATTTGCCGATGAACCCACTGGCAATCTTGACCGGACTACAGGCAAAAAAGTAATAGACTTGTTATTTGAAGTAAACAGAGAACAACATACAACCCTGATTCTCGTTACTCATGATGAATATCTTGCTAATCGCTGCGGACGAAAACTAGAGTTAAGAGCAGGCGCAATCATTTAAGCTCCATCGGGTATCAGAAATTCAGGGTTCCTCTGTGAAGAACGTTTTAATAACACGACATAATCACTTCCGTGTTTAATTTTCTACATACCGTTGACGTCAGCTCGTAACGTGACTCACTCAATCGGTAAAGAAATAAACGCACTGTTACGGCTTGCATCACAATGAATTTCATTTTAATACGAGCGATCAACTGCGAAATCTGGGTTAAAGATAAAAATCAGGAGGAAGGTCTTTGTCTAAAAACGTAATAAAATCAATTGCTCGGTTTCTTACTCCAGTCTTAATTATCATCATTGGCTTGATTGTTTTTGCTGTTTTTTTATTGACCCAACCCGAAGCTATAGAACAACCCATTGAAGAACGCGCCTGGGCGGTGACCAGCCAAGAAATCCATTTGGCCAGTTATGCTCCGGTCATAAAACTACTGGGTGTCGTGCAATCGCCTCATCCTACGCAACTTACTGCCGCCATCGAAGCTGAAGTGCTCGAAATTCGGGTTAATGCAGGCGATCATGTGAAACCTAATCAGACTTTAATCGTTCTTGAGCAAAATGAAGCCCAACTCAATCTCAAGGAAAGTGCCGCCAAAGAAGAAGAAATCAAAGCCTTAATCAAAGCTGAAGCAGAGCGTCATAAAAGTGATCAGGCTAACTTAAAAAGTGAAGATACGTTGTTGAAGCTGAGCAAACGTGCCGTTGAGCGTGCCCACGACCTTGAACAGCGAAACCTGGCTTCACGCAGCCAGCTCGATGAAGCACGGCAAAACTTTGTTCGCCAACAAATTGCACTACAAGAGCATCGTTACCGAATCGCCGAATATCCCAGTCGATTGGCACAACTCAAAGCCAGACAACAACAAGCCGCTGCACAACAACAACGAGCGCTACTGGATCTGGAGCACACCCTCATCAAAGCGCCTTTCAACGGCAGAATTGTCGACATTAAGGTTGGCACAGGAGAGCGTATAAAAAAAGGTAACGCCTTAATCAAACTATATAAACAAGATGAACTCGAGGTCAAAGCCAAGATTCCATTGCGTTACATGGACATGATTTATCAAGCCATAGATCAGGCGACGCCACTTTCCGTATGGGCCACAATGGCGCAACAACGTCACGCTTTAACCCTTACACGTATCGCCGCCAACATTGACCCAGGAGAAGGTAGTGTTGATTGCTTTTTTACCTTTAACAAAAAACAAGTCAATTGGCCAACAGGACTAAATGTAGAATTACACCTTAGCCTGGAGGCGATCAAGCAGAGTGCTTTGCTACCCAGAGAGGCTTTATATGGTACCGATCTTATTTATCGTATTCACGACGATCGTCTACAATCCTTGAAAGTTACCGTGCTCGGTAACACTATTGATGAAGATGACACATCACAATTAATCATTCAAAGTAACGAACTGAATAACCATGATACGGTACTCACAACAAAATTCGCCAATGCGATTAATGGCCTGAAAGTCATTCGGAAGTCCGCCGAATAATGTCTTCTAAAACAGGAGTAATCAGCGCCTTTGCGCAGCATAAAGTTGCGGCTAATTTATTCATGGCGATTATGATATTAACTGGGTTATGGGCTATTCTGCAACTCAACACCCAGTTTTTTCCAAATTTGTCACTGAGTTTCGCCACCGTAAGAATGGAATGGAGTGGTGCCAGTGCTGAAGATGTTGAAATTGCAATCACCAAACCTCTAGAACAAGAACTGGCTACTCTGGAACACCTTAAAAAAATCAGCTCTACATCCGTGCTCGGCATGTCATCTATCACACTTGAGTTTATCGAAAATTCCGACATGGGCGCGGCTTTAGATGAAATAAATGAACGCATCGCCAAGGTTCGTAATCTGCCCATTAATGCTGAAGACCCTGAAGTCACTCGCATTGCCAATTATGAGCTTATTGCCCGGCTGGTGATCTCCGGCAATGCGACTCTCCCCGAAATCAGACAACTCGCTTACGACATTAAAGACGAATTGCTCGACCGGGGCATCGCCAAAATTGACATCGCCGGTCTTCCAGACGAAGAAATAGCCATAGAAATACCGGGATCCAAATTAAAATCACTGGGCTTGAGTCTGGATGAAATCGCCGATAAGGTACGTCAGCAAAGCAAAGATATGCCTGCGGGGCTGGTGGGCCAAGATGACGTTGCTCGGCAGCTTAGAGGGCTGGAACAAAAATATAACATCGATGAATTTGCCGACATCCCTGTTATTGCTGACGACCAGGGTTATTATCTGACTCTGGGAGACATTGCAACGATTGAACGTCGCGCCAAACGTAATGAAGTTCACGTATTCAAAAATCAACGCCCCGCCGTTGAGCTGATTTTAAGACGCACCGAAAATTCAGACTCATTCAAATCCGCTAAAATTCTCGAAAATTGGTTTGCAGAACGCCGTCCTGCACTGCCCGACACACTGAGCATTGAACTCTACGACCAACAATGGTCTCTTATTAAAGAGCGCGTTATGCTGTTGCTAACTAACGGTATAGGAGGCTTAATCCTTGTCACTCTGATCGTTTATCTTTTTTTAAATGGACGTATTGCTTTTTGGGTCACCTGGGGTATTCCCGTCTCGTTTATGGCCACGCTGGGTTTACTTTATATCGCTGGGGGCAGTATTAATATGATCAGCCTGTTTGGCATGATCATGGCGTTGGGCATTATTGTGGATGATGCTATTGTCGTCGCTGAAAATGCGCAGGCCAATTTTGAAGCGGGCGACAATGCCAGCGATGCGGCGATTAAAGGGGCACATCGCATGTACTTCCCCGTATTGGCCTCATCATTAACCACCATTGCTGCCTTTTTCCCGCTGATGTTAGTCAGTGGCCCAATAGGACAAATTCTTTTTCATATCCCCCTGGTGATTATTTGTGTGGTTATCGCTTCTTTTATTGAATGCATGTGGGTACTCCCCCACCATACTCGCAGCGCCCTGAATAAACTCAAAGACAATAAAATTCAAGAAGGCCGTTTCGATCGCTATTTTAATTATTTTAGAGACCATCAATTCAAACGCTTTGTTGCCTTTGCCCTTAAATACCGTTTTTCTACCGTCGCAGCCGCAGTGGCCTTGCTCATCGCCAGCATTGGTCTGGTTGCTGGCGGCCGCATCAGTTTCACTTTTTTCCCAGGAGTAGACAGTACTATACTCCTGGCCAATGCCAGCTTTACCGCCGGAACCCCCAAAGAGCGTGTACAAACATTCTTTGAGCAGGTCGACCAGGCATTAAAAGAAACCGAACAATTTTATGGTGAAAAGTTTGTTAACACGGCGGTATTTAGGCTCGGCGAAAGTAGCAGCGCTAATGCCTCCGGGCGACGCACCGGTGAACAATACGGATCTCTCATCGTCGAACTCAGCTCTCCCGATAGCCGCGATATCAGCAATAGCGAATTCATCCAGACCTGGCAATCTCACATTGAACAACCTCCAGGCATAGAGATGTTTGTCATCACTCAGCGAGCAGGTGGCCCACCCGGGCAAGACATCGATATTCAACTTTCTGGTGCCGATGCAGACAAGCTCAAACAAGCCGCAATCAGGCTTAATGCCAAACTGGCGACTTTCCCTGGCGTCTCTGCTATTGAAGATGACTTGCCCTGGGGGCAGGAACAACTGGTCTATGCATTAACCCCCCAGGGTCAATCATTGGGTATTAGCATTCAACAAGTCGGACAACAACTACGCGATGCCTTTGAAGGTGCCAGAGTACAACGTTTCCAGGAGGGCAACGATGAAATTGATGTACGGGTCATGCTCAGTACCGCCGAACGCAACCGACTCGCCACCCTGACCGACATGTACTATATTTTGCCTAATGGAGAGAGTCTCCCTCTTGATAGCATTGTCACCTTTAAAAGCAAGCAAGGATTCGCCGCGCTACGTCACCTCGACAACAAATTAAGTGTACGTATTTCGGCCAATGTTAATCGCAAACTCAATAATGCGAACCGCATCCTGGCCAACCTGGAAAATGAGTTTATTCCTGAACTCATAGAACAATACAATCTCAGTTATTCCCTGGAAGGCCGAGCCGCAGATCAAGCAGAAACGATGGCAGATATGAAACGCGGCGCCCTCTTTGCTCTAATCATGATCTATATCATTTTAGCCTGGGTTTCGTCATCCTACTTGAGACCGTTAGTCATTTTGATGGCCATCCCCTTTGGCCTCATTGGTGCCATTATTGGCCACCTTATCATGGGTATAGAGTTCACCTTACTCTCTATATTCGGCATCATCGGTCTATCGGGCATTGTCGTCAACGATTCTATTATTCTTTTAGACTTCCACCAAAAACTAATCGCCGCAGGCCACCGCCCCATGGATGCCATAATTGAAGCCTCTCGTACCCGTTTACGAGCCGTATTACTCACGTCATTAACAACCATAGCGGGCTTAACTCCGTTGCTTTTCGAAACGTCGGTACAAGCACAATTCTTAATACCCATGGCCACATCCATCACCTTTGGACTCGCCTTTTCTACCGTACTGGTACTAATTGTCATTCCTGCAATGTTAGCGATAATGGAACAGATAAAAACGTGGATAAGCCTTAAAAGCGAAAATAATAAGAAACATTTTTAAATAGTTCCCGCCCGAAAACTAGCTAACCGTATAATTTAAAAAAAATCATTCAACTCTTGGCTCGAAGAAAGCTATAATTGCGTCAGGTGAAAAAACCCCAACTTCATTGCAGCAAGAAAATCGGTGCGATGAGGTTCATCAGACTTATCGGGATTATTTATTTCCAAGCTCAGAAATACGGCAAGCAGCGGTATTAGAATTGCATCACTGATGACAAAACCGAGTCCGGCAGCAGAAAAAGGGCTACCCGTATTGGCGCAAAACCCAGGCAGCATAAGCTGGCGAAGAT
>VAPM010008019.1_pt1 | contig 47940 bp, 57 predicted proteins | sample 3395091 | NCBI WGS metagenome assembly VAPM01 (sample SAMN08290445, study PRJNA428436) | hydrothermal vent metagenome | isolation source: Deep-sea hydrothermal vent chimney 3 | place: Pacific Ocean: Juan De Fuca Ridge
GGAAATGAATAGGACACACTATCAACACCTAAATCTCAAACGCTACGGGTATAAAAACCCCTCTTTTGAAAATTGGTCTCAATTTTGATCAAAAAATATGCCCCTGTACAACTTGTCATCTATACGCGCTCCACCCGATTTTTTGAAAATTTTATTCGCCGAGGTTTTTCTACAGCCTGAACAACCACCTAACCGGCCATCCTTTTTTGTATTACATTTATTTCTGCACGTACGGGGAGTCGTTCGTGAGCGGCGATCTTATCAAGATAAGACGTAATTTCAACAGAGTATTCTCCAGAACCAACAAGCTCTAAAAGCTCTTCCGAGGTTATTGCTTGCAACTCTGCAATCGCCGTGTCTACCATTTTTCGAGGTTTTTCGATATATTTAGTATGTAAATTGTTACCCAAGACAAAAATCACAAAGGTCAAATAGGGCAAAAAATACGAGCCGATCCCCCAGTCGGGATCATTCAAATGTGGAATAATAAAGATCAGCATCGTAACAACATAGGTCACTAATACAGTTACAAAATAAATCAGAAAGCGAATATTTTTCCCTCGAAAGATGGCTCTATCCTTCACAGCACGTTCACGTTCAACCTGAATGGCATTTAGGGACGGAGGCGTACTGCTCATACCGAATTCAAGAGCCATGTATTTTTCTGATTTTAGTTCTACCACCGAACTTGATAAAAGAAAGCTAGCGGTTCGCCGCTTTCACTTGATCTTTTAGCCCTTTTCCAGCTTTAAATTTAGGGATAGTCGCCTCAGCAATCTCAATAGGATCACCCGTACTGGGGTTTCTTCCCGTTCGTGCAGCCCGTACACTGGTAGTAAATGAACCAAACCCCGGCAATGTCACGGTATCCCCCTTACACAGCGCTTGAGTCACAACTTCCACAAAGGCATTCACGGCCTTTGTCGCATCAGCGTTATTCAATTCACTCGCTTCAGCGACCGCTGCAAAAAGTTCAGTTTTGTTCATAAGTTCTAACTCCTATTTCAATAATCAAAGATCAACCCACCAAAGCGGGTAATTTAACAAATATTCAACCTGGAACCCAAAACAAAAGGCTCCTCCATCTTTTTTTTACGGGAATGGGGACTCTACACCACGAGATGATACCATTATTGATTCTAAATTAAATAAGCGAATCATTATGATTAAATATGATTTACATACGCATTCTACCGCATCTGATGGCACGCTAACCCCTACCGAGCTGGTACACCGCGCTAAAAAACAACATGTCGATGTCCTCGCGTTGACCGATCACGACACGGTAGCAGGCATTGAGGAAGCAATAACCGCAGCGAACGCGCACGCTATATCTCTTATTCCCGGAGTGGAAATTTCCTCTCAATGGCAAAATGCCGGTATACATATCATCGGCCTGGATATTGATATCCAATCAAATGAACTGCTCGCTCAGTTACAGCAACTGCAAACTTTACGCATCACGCGCGCTCAAGAAATGGGGCGTCGCCTGGCCAAAGAGGGGATTCCGGGCGCTTATCAAGGCGCTTTACAATACACCAAAGAAGAAAACCTGACTCGAACTCATTTCGCACGTTTTTTAGTTGATCAAGGTCAAGCTCATTCTATCTCCAACGTATTTAAACACTATCTTGCCCAAGGCAAACCTGGTTATGTCAAAACGGAGTGGCCCATCCTTGAAAAAGTGGTGCAATGGATCAAAGCTGCGGGGGGCATAGCGATTCTTGCGCATCCTGCACGGTATAAATTCACCGCCAGCAAAATGCGCCGATTATTACAAGATTTCAAAAACCAAGGTGGTGTGGGAATTGAAGTGGCACACGGTAACGGCAACCGGGATGAGACGGCTAACAATATCAAATTAGCTGAACAGTTTGAATTGCGCGCCTCCATTGGCTCGGATTTCCACGACCCGGCAACCCCATGGTCAGAGCTCGGCCGACTCCCCCGCCTTCCTGCCGATTTACCAACGGTGTGGGACAATGGATTTCAACGAGGCACTTCTATCGTAGAAACAACTTTTTAACCACGATTGCAGATTGGATTGCGACAGAAATGCCGCGCTCGCCCAACCTAAAAAACTTTAAAAGCTAAGTGGTTTTTTACCCCGTTTTTTCAATTTTCGCCCAAGAATCACGTAGTGTCACCGTCCGGTTAAAAACCAGATGACCTTGGTGACTATCTGGGTCTACCGTGAAATAACCTTCCCGTTCAAACTGAAAATGGTCTTCCACCTGAGCTGAGGCAAGACTGGCTTCAACATAGCAATGTGTCAGGGTACGTAAAGAATCTGGATTTAAATAATCAAGAAAACCACCTTCCAGACTATTGGCATCGGGGTGAGCTTGCGTAAACAGCCGATCATATAGGCGAATTTCTGCGGGTATGGCATCCACCGCAGAAACCCAGTGAATGACCCCTTTTACTTTACGACCTGCTGGTGCTTTACCCAAAGTATCCGGATCATAGCTGCAATGCAATTCGATGATTTCATCCTCAGCATTTTTAACCACCATATCACAACGTATCACATAGGCATTGCGTAAACGCACCTCGCCACCGAGAACGAGTCGTTTAAATTTTTTAGGCGCCTCTTCACGAAAATCTTCGCGATCAATATAAAGCTCGCGAGAAAAAGGCACGGTTCGTTGACCCATTTCTTCTTTTTGCGGATGGTTTGCAGCAGAAATTTTTTCTGTCTTACCTTCATCATAATTTGTCAACACGACTTTCAACGGGCGCAATACCGCCATGCGACGTGGTGCGTTGTCGTTCAGATCTTCCCTGATACAACTTTCCAACACCCCCATCTCAACATTATTGTCTGACTTCGTCACCCCAATACGCCGGCAAAATTCACGTAAAGACTCCGGCGTAAAACCACGCCGCCTTAAACCTGCTATTGTTGGCATCCGCGGATCATCCCAACCGGCAACAACACCTTCATCGACAAGCTGGCTTAATTTGCGTTTACTAGTAATAGTGTACTGCAATTCCAACCGCGAAAATTCTATTTGCTGTGGATGACAAGACACAGCCAAAGTATCAAGAAACCAATCGTAGAGAGGGCGGTGGTCTGCAAATTCCAAGGTACAAAGCGAATAAGTTATCGCCTCAATCGCATCAGATAAGCAGTGCGTAAAATCGTACATGGGATACATGCACCACGCTTCACCAGTTTGGTGATGAATGACACCATGACGAATACGATAGATTGCTGGATCACGCAGATTAATATTAGGCGATGCCATATCAATTTTGGCGCGCAGAACACACACACCATCGGCAAACTCTCCTGCCCGCATGCGTGCAAAGAGGTCAATATTTTCATCGACGGTACGATTCCGGTAAGGACTTTCTTGACCTGCCTCGGTCAACGTTCCGCGATACGCTCGTGTTTCTTCTGCACTTAAATCACACACATAAGCTTTGTTTTTTTTGATCAGCTCAACGGCATATTGATAGAGCGGCTCAAAATAATCGGAGGCAAAGCGAGATTCACCGTTCCAGGTATAACCCAACCACGCCACGTCACGTTTAATCGCGTCAATAAACTCGGCATTTTCTTTATGCGGGTTGGTATCATCAAAACGCAGGTTACAACGACCATTATAATCTTTTGCTAAACCAAAATTCAGACAAATTGATTTCGCATGACCAATATGCAAGTAACCATTAGGCTCAGGAGGAAAGCGCGTTGTTATGCCATCCTTATTTTTACCTGCAGCTAAATCTTGATCAATGGCGTTACGAATAAAATGGGCGGGCGTATTAATACTGCTACTCATAAATCTATCATTTCCTCACAAAAAACCCAGTTTTATACCGCCTGAAATAGTCCACTCTCCCTCGTACCAGCGAAAAATAACTATTTCCTGAGTCCGATAAACTTTTTCGTCATTATTAAAACTGTATTCAATGTTATGCACCACCCGTGCGGTATTCATTTTCACATCGGGACGAATTTTTTGATAACTATAGGTGATGCTTTCGTAGCGCTCAAACACCATAGACATATATTCCATAACATCCTTACGTGACACGCCCGCATCTTTGTAATCGGCAAACAAAATTGCATCAAATTTCTGCAAACTCCTGTTATCTATCGCCTCTTTTCGCTGCTCCAGCACTTTATAGACATCAGCAATGTCATGCTCCAGCTCTCGTTTATCACAACCAAGTATCAACAACATAACGATAAAAAGTAGAATGCCACGTCCCGCTCTTCGAAAATAGGGAGTACGCCAAGTTAAAATTTGTGTATTTTGTAACAGTTTAAACATTTATGCTTCCTGCTTTTTTACATTGACAACGCATCCGTTTTCTTGATGCCACCATGGCATCTTGCACTCGTTCATCATCATAAAAAACGCAATTTGCCAGTTGCTCTTGTGGTACTCGCCAAATAAAGAATATACCGCCGAAGACTCGAGTCATTATGTGAGACGATATTCCAGTGTTTTCAGTCATGTCCACCCATTAGATGGAAGCTTTGACCAACCCTACCCTCTTCCTTATATACCCATGACGCTCGATATTCAGAGGCTAAGGAACACAGATCATCTTCATTAATTTGCTTCGCAGTGTATCACGTCAATACGACAACCCGCTCCCATATTTGCAATTCGTGTTTCCCCACATTTTTGGCAACAGGAGAAATTAAAGTGGCCATAAGTTAAACAATAGGGTTTAATAACAATCTGAATATAATAATAAAGCCCTGCCATTATTATGAAAATACATCCGTACAAGACACTGACACTCTGGGGGGCATGGGCTTTTATAAGTATTGCCGTCTATCTTACTCTCTACATTGACGCCAAAGTCTGGACGTTTATGGAAAACGACCCCAGCCGCATTACCTGGCTTATAGTGGGCCTATTCGTTATCGGTGTTATAGGGAGCGGAGCGTTGGTTCTGATGATCACCTTCGAAGGCCTAGTCATTGGCAAAATACAAAAAGCGGCCGCTAAAGAAGGATTGTTTGGGATTTCCCTCACCTCGATCAATCGCGCTAGCCTCCGTTTTTTTAGTGCACTTCAAGATACACTTAAAGCGAACGGCCAACCCGATGTTGAAGTCCTCGCCAACATTGAACTCGCGGCACTTCACCGTATCAGTCATGCTATTGCAGTTTTGGGTAACCTTTTAATTACTTTGGGCTTGATTGGTACCGTGATGGGGCTGACATTAACGTTAACCGGCCTCACCAGTTCACTAGAAGCATTAGGACATGACCAAGAACTTCTTTTGGAGGGCCTTCGTAAAGCCATGGGGGGAATGGGTACGGCTTTTTATACCACCTTACTGGGTGCAGTTTTAGGCGGTATATTATTACGTGTTTTCGCACAAATCACTGAAAACGGTGTCAGCCAACTCTATGATAATTTAATGCGCATCTGCCTGATTTACTGTTCAGCAGATTACAAACCCACCCTCGCCCGTGAAACACGCATGCTCAATTCTGAAATGAAATTACTCGATCAAAATATAAACAAAATAAATCGCGGCTTCGCTGCATCTCAAGAAACCATGGCAGCATTCAAGGAAGAGCTTAACCGCTTTCGCAAAAGTGCCAGTGAGGGTGATAATGACGAATCACTAGATGAAATGATTAAACGTCATCGCGCCTACTGTGAAGTCTTAAGAGATGAAATTCATTTAATCAACGCTGTAAATCGAAGCTGGTGGGCACGCTTAATGTGGCTTTTTGGTAAACGCTAATATGCGTCATCGCGGTAAATCATCAGCATCAAACAACATCTATGAAAGCTTTTCAGATGTTGCTTTGTTGATGTTAGCCACTTTTATATTTTTACTGGTCACTATTCTCATCACGCACCGCGTAGCCGAAACTTACCAAGTTCCCAAACTGAAAAAAGAATTGCAAGCGTCCAACGAACAACTCGATAAAGCCCTGAAGGATAAAGAGCGCCTCCTTGCCGAATTGGGAGAGCTTTTGGGCATGGCCACCGAAACTCAAATAGAACAAGTACTAAAATCAGTAGGGGTGGGTAAAAAAGATTTTGAGTTATTTATTGATGGCCTTAAAAAAATTCCCGGAAAGGATATTCATCTGATCATTGATGCCACCGGCTCCATGCACGGCGTAGCAACATTCTTAGTACCCGTATTGCGTGCTATGGTCGTAAAATCAGGCAAAAAACTCAGCGCTATTACCTGGTTTTCTGATGGAGAGACAGACACCTATCAAGGCACAATGGGTGCCATGTTCGATCAACTCCTCCAGGGGGCACCCTTTGTTGGTAATAATGAAACCATAGGCCAAGCCCTCACTAAAGCAGCGAAACTACCTCACCTTCCTGGCGCCTATGTGTTAATTGGTGATGAACCTTCAGATGATCGCATTTATTATTCAGATATACCTCGCCCTGTATTTACCCTACCACTAGGGCTCTCTGACCCCAATACAACCCGAGAATATTCACTGCTCGCGGAAAAAACCGGGGGGTTGATGCTCCATCTACAATTCAAATAAAACTAAAGACTTTTTTTACGCAAAGCTTCAGATTCAATTTTATGTACTTGAATCTTAATATCGTCACTGCGTACTTGCTGAAAAAATATCACGGTTTCTTTTGAACGCGCTTTTTCATATTGGTTAGTAAATATGAAAATAAAGCGCCGACCGCTCAAGACCGTATTGGTCTGTTGGAGTTTCAATTTAACTTTTTGTAACCCCCCCAGCTTCTCTTGTATCTCTTGCAAATGCGCACGCCAATCCTCTGGCGTTTGAAGGTTAAAAAAATCATCACTATAAAAAGTCAACGCTTTGTCGTAATTTTTATCCTGAATTGCGGTAAAAAACTCATTCGCCATAGGCAGAACCACTTCACCTTCAACTTCTTTTGAACACCCCATTAGAACAAAATTGAACGTCAGCCCTATCAAGAGTAAATACAATATTTTTTTTATTAATAATTTCATTTTGCTTCTTCTTTGACAAACCTAAAGCCATCAACAAGTGGAATCACTCAAATCGATTCTATCTTTATCAAGAATAACATATTGAAGCAAGCGAGAGAGGAAGACAGACAAGGAACAAACTTAAAGAGACATGCAGAAAACCAAGAACCCTAACTACAGTGGTCAACACTCAGGATCCCCAGCTTATTTGGATACTTTAAAAATTTAAAAACTCATCCCCACAAAATAAAGTAACGCTATGATTACAGTCATCGCAATGACTACGAAATTATCATCCGCAGATGCTTCTCTGTTCGCCATGAGATTTCCTCCCTATTGATATTTATTAAAATAACAATAGTTGATTGTTTTAGTCAATTACCTCTCTTTAAAAGAGGTAACATCAACCTAGCACGTTATCCTGTCTTTTACAAGATTAATTTCAAGAGCCCTAGTCGTAAGATCTCGATACTTGACACAGACCAAGCAAACAATGCTATGCTTGACTTAGATATATTCGAGCAGCAATATAAATTGCTTTAATGCTAAATAACAATATGAGCTGGCTATTGTTATTTAGGAGAACATCCTATATATTTTGGTTTAGCGCAGCAGGCTAGAGATAGCATGCTGATTAGGTATTTTACTTCGGTCGGTGGGAGAGGACGATGGTTGAAGAGATTGGAATTAACATTATAGTACCAATACTGGTATTTCTTGTCATTATTATCGGCGCATACATGATCTCTAATGAGGCACTAATTGACGTATTAGAGCGCCGCGCTGCGGACAAATAAGAATAAACGCAAGCAAAATGCGTTAAAAAAACCTGGCTCTGCCAGGTTTTTTTTGCCCTGAAATTATAATGCCAGGAAAAATAAGGTAAAAGCTAAAAGCCAAAAAAGTACTGATACAAAAACTCCTTAACGTAGCTCCTTAGCCAAAGGGCTGAGCTGCTTTAAGCGCGCCCGGTACTTTGCAGCCTGCTCATGGTCGCCCGCACGTTCTGCTAAATGCCACAATTCCTTTATCGCACCTTCATGATCCGCTCTTATTGTTAATATCTGACGTAGCACAACATCACGTTGATATCCTGCGGCTACGGCTTGCGAAACGGAAGCGTACATACGATCAGCAAGATCAAAGCCAATCCAACGATCTTTTTCATTCGCCGAATAAGCAAAGCGTATCAGACGCTCTGCTTCTTGATTCTGCCCCTGCACTGCCGCAACCCAACTTTTGGTCGCCAAACCCACTGCGGCATAAGCACGCTCAAACTGTTCAAACTCTACACTACCGGAAATTCCCAGCTTAATTGCAGCGATTTCTACTGACGGACGATGATCCAACAAAAATAATAGCAATGAGACCAAACTGTCATCTTCACTGAAACGTATTTTAGGCAAGCGATACTCAATATAAGGTGAACGCTCCATTTGCATAGCACCTGAGCCTAAATCAGGTAATGGCCCATAATATCGGCCCAACCAGGTCCACAAACCTTCGCCGCCCGTCATCGCCTGACGTTTTTGAACATCATCCACACCCGCCAGGTAATGTAATAATTTAGCCGTCTCAGCGCGCTGCCCAGCATAGCCCACTAAGGCTAATCTGAACCCATCAAGAAACAACTCCCCTTCTGGAAAAACATGGCGAAAGGTTCGCAACACCACCTGTAATGACGCTATATCAAACTGATTTAACGCCAACCACTGCACATAAAGCCCGCTTTCAGGTACTAAACGTGCCCGAACACGCTGAAACTGCGCCACTGAAAGTAACGCACTTCGACCCACCAAATCGGGATGAAACAGGTCGCCAATAATCACGTCATAACTTTTTGTATCTCGCTGTAAAAATCGTCGCACATCATCACGAACCACCCTCATCTGCGAACTCACATCATGATTGACCTGCGTAAACCAATACTCTGCTGCATGAATCGCCCCTGCAGACAGCTCTACCCCAACACGCTCTAATCGAGGAAAGGGCAACGAACCTGATGCCGATATACCCGTACCCACGCCCAGAAAAAGCACACTACGGGGGTTTCCATGCAATAACAAAGGCAAACGCGCCTGGTTTTGCTGTGCAACAACAGCCGAAGGCTCAGAAGAAGCATCCATACGTTGCAAATCGCCTAATAATAATCGCTGACCATCTTGTCGCTCAACAACATGGCTGATTGAAACGGCATCTTCATAAAAATAGAGATCCCTGGAGGCGCCCAAGCTGTGTGGCAAAAGAACATTGACCTGGGGCAACATCGCAACGGGAAAAGCCAAGAGCAGCAACAATAGACCAATCAACCTAATGCGAGGTGCCGCAACCCAATACATCCCCGCAGCAAACAACAATACTGCGGCCACACAGATAGTCAAAGCCGTACCTAAAAACGGGATCATCACAAAACCGGCCAGACAAGCGCCTAATGCAGCACCTAGTGCATTAACGCCATACAGTTTTGCACCCGCCAACGGCATCGTGTTTTCCAGATGCCTGGATAATACGGGCAACCACATCCCCAGCGCCAAAGTCACAGGCGCGGTCAGTAACACAATAGCCAATCCTTGTGACAATAACGCGGTGGTCAATGAAGCGTATTGCGAAGACTCAGCCCAACCGGCTAACCAAGGGATCGCCCATAAACTCAACACGGCAAAAAGACTCGCAAAAACAGGCAATATAACCAAGGTATTGCGCAGCAACAGCAGCCGCCTGGCCAAAAGGCTACCAACACCAATCCCCAACAAAAATACCGCCAAAATAACCGCCAGCACATACTCAGTACGCAAAAGTATCATGCCAAACAAACGAGTCCAGGCAATTTCTAGCATCAAAGCTGCAGCACCCACACCCGCATAAGCCAAATAACTCCCCCAATGACTCACCTGCCGTGCTGCTATACTTTTTACTGCGCCAGAACAAGTCACATGGCACTCAACCCGCCACGACAAAACCATAAAGGAGACAGCCAAGAAAAACCCCAGGGCAGCAATGCTATAGTTCGCAGCCAACCAACCCACGCTAGGCAGCAGCGCCAAAGGAATCAGCGCCCCCACCACCCCCCCTAGCGCATTCACCCCATAGAGGGTACCCAAGCTGATACGACTATTCGACAAAGCACGCAAAATTAATGGAAACCCCATACCAAGCAATGTCGCCGGCAGCATCAATAAAATCAGCGCAGCAATAAACTCGTATACATACCAAGCTTCTAACGTGAGGTCTCCGGCACGCAGTAAACCACCAGAAAAGTCAAACAGAAAGGGAACCGCAATTGCAAAAAGCGCAACACTGGCTTCTAACAAAGCAAGAAGAAAAAGAGGTTGCCAACTCAGCCGCCATCGCACGCCAATTAAACTACCAGCACCCAGCCCCAACATAAAGGCGGCAACCGTAACCACGATGCCGAATATACTGACACCAAACTGCAATGCCAACATCCGAGCCCACAAGACCTGATAGGCAAGCGCAGTGACACCTGACACACAATAAAGAGCAACCACCACGCCTGACCAACGACGCATGACTTTATTCATAGGTTGACCACTTTTTACACCACCCAAGCGGCAATCAAAAACAGAAATTATTCCGTTAGGCTTTTCGATAACCTGAAAAAAATAATGATTATTATATTGAGGTCTACGAACGCACTATTCTTTAATTATTTAAAATGGATAAAACCAGACTATCGCCGTTACGGCATGAGCTAAAGACAAAAACACCGTCGCTCCAGCACAAACCATATGAGAAATGTAAAGTTGTTTACCAAATAACGCCATGCGAATACCGAGCGTGGCTGTGGCTAATATCAAAACAAGAAGCAAAATCCCCATAATAAACAAAATCTGGTGCTTTTGTTTATCCTCTATTTTGACGGCTTCACCAGGCTCTTTCAACACTTCAGTAAACACCCCAACCACCTCATGATCATTCGAACCACTATTGAGTTCTTGAGCTGAGAGCATGGGGGATAGCGCAAAAATAGTGACAACAATGAATAATAAAAAAACAAACTTGATACGGGCACTCATATTTTTATTTTTATTCCTTCGATACAACTTGGCATCTTCATCTTTTACCCCATAACGACGCTGTACTATCGCGTGCTTCTACAGGTTTTTTATTTGCCTGCGCTTGTTTAGACTTACCTGCGTAACGCCAATGCAAGATCGCCATTAATACAATTGGGATCAACACCATCGGCAACAAAAATACAAAAATAGCCCATGGCGTCTCAGGACTCACTCGTAGCCAGCGATAACTATCCGCTGCAAAGGCCTCGAAAGGCAAAAAAACCAGCCCAATAAATAAATAAATTATTTTCTCATTGATTTTTATATTCATCACATTCATTACTCCACATCATCTGACACACATCGGAAACCAAAAAAATCTGATGCCATTTGTGGCCAAGCAAAGCCTCGATGATAAGCCGAAGTTGAAAAGGGATCACCTTTCCAAGAACCACCCCGCATCACCTTATACTGCTCATCTTTCACGGACGCAAACTCCACCATCTTTTTGCCTCGATCACTCGCAGACTGAGGAATTTGCGCTACCTTAACCTTAAAAACCTCAGAAGCAGCCTCACTACCTTGATAAGGTTCAAAATTATCGACCGTCCACTCACTGACATTACCTGACATATCCATAACGCCATAAGGACTCGCTCCTTGTGGGAACTGAGTCACATCCGTCGTCGAGCCTATATTATAATAAGTATTCAAGCGTGCTGGCTCCATCCTGTTTCCCCACGGCCATCGTCGAGCATCTGTTCCGCGAGCGGCCTTTTCCCACTCAGCCTCTGAAGGCAAACGTTTTCCGGCCCACTTAGCATAAGCTGTCGCATTAGCCCAGGAAATCATAATCACAGGATGCAACACTTTGCCTGGCGGTATCCGCCCATTATCCCATTTTAAAGGGGGTCGATAGCCCGTCTCAGCAACAAAAAGTGCATATTGCGCATTCGTAACGGGATATTTATCTATTTTATAAGCTTGAGTGGTCACCTCATGTTCAGGGCCATTATAGTCATCTGATTTGGGGTTATTCGTACCCATCGTAAAAGATCCAGCAGGAATTGAAATCATGGAGTTCACTTCTGCCCATAATTCCGGTGTCAATAATGCGGTAGCACTTTCTACTGTATATGTTTTTATATCCTCCGGACCATATTCATGAATGGTCTGGCGAAACGTCTCTTCACCTGCAGCCCGATAGTAGGTTTCTTCTTTAGCTAAATCGATATTGGCTCGATGTCGCATATCTAACATACGATTAGAACCCAGCTCTAAAATATGTATCGTCCCACCGACCAAGGAGAGCACAATACACGTCACTAAAGTCGCACCTAAATAGCTACGACGACGCGCCATCTGCTCTGCTGTCAAAGGAACACGACGCTTGGAATGCATAGATGCTTTCATTGCCACATTTAACTCATGAAATTGACTTGCTATATGTCATCAAAACGTCTCTATCAAGTTCGGACAAGATAGTAATGACAAACTATTTATTATTTTTATGTTTGAAACTTGAATTTGCTTAAACACCAGACTGTTTTTGGTACTTTTTATGAAGCTTGCGTTTGTCTGAGCGGCCATATGTTTTTTTAACCATAACCTCACCAACAATACCACCAATACCTGCCGCCTCAACAGCAACGATGACGATTAAAATCCAATAGCCCAGAGGTAACAAACTAACGCCTGCAGGAAGTAAGGCTGGATTGGCAGATAACTCTATATAAGCCATACCATGCACGATTAAAGCCGGAAGATAAGCCAATAGCTTACCCCCCAAACCATAAATCAGTGAAACCACAAAACCACCAACAAAAGGAACCAGGATCAAAGCAACAACCCAAGTCGGATTGAAAGTCGATACACCGTAAAATACAGCTAAATTAACACCTAAAAACTGATCTCCAAAATGGATAACTCCAGCTCCGGCAAAAACAGCAACCGTTGCAAAAAAAACTGCAGTCATTTGATATTTTAATTTGTCACTCACAATAATAACCCCTTAGTGATCAGTCGGTTTATATGTTTTTCCTGTTAGTTTTTCATATTCCTTTTTTTTCACTTCTTCCAAATACCAATCTTCTACTTTTAGACTTGCCATGTAACTGGCAAGTATTTTTCTATCGGTTTCATCTAGGTGCGAGTAAGAGGGCATCCTGTATTTCAACTTTAATCTGGATGGCAGAATGTCTTGTGGGTTTTCAGCAGAAAAATAGTCAAAAAACCAGCCCTCCGTGCGCAGTGATCCTAGCCCATCCAATGGCGGAGAAGGTACACTCGCCGTCATATCACGTGTCCCCCATAGCGTATGACATTCCCTGCACTTCAGATCACGAATCAACTGAGAAGCTTGCTTTTGCACAAGGACATCTGCTGTTGTATAAAACGGAATTCCAGGATCTTCTTCCGTGTCACTCGCAACAATCCACCCTTTGTAAGCCACTAGCACCACTGCTAGAGCCGCTAATGACGCAAAAAATATTTTTTCACCTTTGCGCATGTTTAGCAGCTCGTGCTTCTGCTTTTTTCTTAAGCACCTTGTTTCTCAGTGCTTCCTGTTCTTCTGTCACTTTTTTGGCCTGCTGATAATCTTCATCTGACATTTTATCTTTATCAGTCTCATCAAACACTAAGTATTTTATATCTTCATCAAATTGAAAATTCTTCACTGCCCATCTTAAGAAAAAACCGGCACCAATCAATATGCCTGCCGCCGCTATCAACCATACGTAAATCGTCCAGCCGTCAGGTAAACTGTTGAAATAATCTGCCATTATCCTCTCCTATAATAAATAGCCATCAATCAGCTGCAAATATCCCATCCCTACTGCGATAAAAATACCTGCGATTAATGATCCAAACATAATTTTCTCGCCTAATTTCAGACTTCCATTTTTTGGAATATACAAATAAATAATAAATGCGAAGAAAATTAGAGACAAAATCAAAAAAACAAATATACCCTGACTATACTTCTGAGATCGTAAACCTTCGATGCTCATATCAATACCAAAAAGCATATCTTTTTCTGCTACAGCAACAATAGCAGTATCTCGAATATTACTCAGTGTCGCTGTTATCCAATCAGCGGTATATTCAGAATATCGGCCTAACATGGCTTCACTAGCTCTCCTCACTCGATCTTATAATAATAGGACAGTCAACTTAAGTGACTGTTCCGCGCCTGAGCTGACTTTTTGCCGAGTTAATTAAATAACCCATGCATTATACTCTACTTTGACTAGCATGAACTCCCAAAAAAAAAGCCGCTCTCAAGAGGGCGGCTCATGTGTTTGATTTTACGGCTTTTTATTATAAATACTTTAACTGCCGCTAATCATGCATCAGGTCGACAACAACCTAGTTAAATGCATCATCTGCTTCTTCTTTCTGGTGCTGCTCATAATAAGCATCTACGAAGAACATACCATATAAAGCAGGCAGAATAAAAACACCAACAATGATGGCTGCAAACACTCCAGGCGCATAATCAATATCGAACATAAGCTAATCTCCTATTTATTTCATAACCTTATGATGCTTTTGACATGTTAGGCTTACGTTTAAAGCTAGGCAAACGTTTAGTTATTAATGTTACAACTATCAAAAAATAAGTCACATAGAAAAGGTCAATAATCATACCTTTATCAAACCAAGGTTGCACACGTGCAGGTGAATTTGTTGGCTCACCAAAAAAATCACCGTTCACCGTTCTATTGCCTTCAAAATTAGCTAAAGCAATTTTATCGCCGACTATATTATAAAACGCCAAAGGATATTTTTTTGAAGTTTGCGCTTCACGTATCCCTGGAGCAATATTTTGAAGATCATCCCATGTAATAGGATGACGCTCCAACAAGCCAGGACCCCGAGGATCCGAAGCTGCAGCTAACTCTTTCATAGCAAAGGCAGTCAGATACTTCATTTTCTCCTCATCCGTTGCTAGGTTCTGAACCGCTGCAGAGTCCATCTCATTCACCATTGGAACATAATGCTCAGCATTGGGTCGCTGCCCCCAAATTGGCATCGTGATCATAAATGCAGTCAAAATGATCAAAGCAATCAAATAAGTAAAAGGCAAAGGGAGGCGGTTGTTGCCCTCCCATAACCCGCCATGCTTTTCTGATTCCCATTGGCGCAACATAGCGTCGGATTCTTCCTCGCTAGCCATTTCATGTAGTGGTTTATCAAATTTCCAACCCATCTTTAATTCCCCCTTCTATCTTAAGCTCATCAAGACCCAGTCGATCAAAGCCCGAGCTTCCGATTCTGGTGCATATTCAGGAACTTCTGGCGGATGAACCGTCTTTCCTGAGACATAATCGTTATACTCGGCACGCCATTTTGAAAAATCGATCGCCTTACCATTCGCATCCGTCTTACCCCATAGATAATCGAATCGAGGCATGATCGAATTTGGCTGAACCAAACGAGGATTAAAAAAGTGCATAGTCATCCATTCTTTAGATGAGTTACGCGCGGCCACATGCAAAAGATCAGGTGCTTTACGATCAGAGCCAAACGCCGTTGGCATTTCACCATTAAAATCGCCCAAGAAAGGAGGCGTACCAAATACTTGCCAATCCTGAGTATGCTCAGGCAACAAGGTATGACACCACCAACAACCCTCAGTAATATAAACTGTTTTACCACGACCGATCAGATATTGACTCTCTGCACCTGCAGTATTCAATACTGCCTCAGCAGTCCAACCATTATTAACAGTCGCATTACTGACATAATGCCATTCCTCTCCATCAATATCAGTTGCTTCGATGGTAAAAACAACCGGATCGTCATCATTAGCTTGATCAATCTTACCTTTTTCGATACTTAGCTTACCTACTGTAGGCCCCATATTTGTAGGGTGACGTACCCCTGCTGATAAAGGCGCACCCGCATCATAAACATAAGCACGAATCGGCGGATCAATCGCCTCACCTGTTTTTGGATCCTTATTGAGCACCACAGTAATCGGCTTACCCGCACCACGAACTAATGGATCTTCATAACTAAAACCAATGACACGGCCATTCGATAACGTTTTATCTAAACCAACCCAAGTTGAGTCACCCGAACGAAAGTCAAAGCTGGGGAAAAACAGTGTTATACACATTGACAAACCCAGCATCCCCCCGATACCAGCCGCCCCTAATTTGTGTTTTTGAAATTGTCCTGCCACTTCAAAACCTCCTCCCAATTTCTTTAGCTCCCCCCCCCCGACACAGAGGTCGGAGGGTATTGAGCCGTTTCCTCCTAATTAAGCTTCTAAATATTATGTCGCTTAATAGTTGGCATAAGTCTTACTACAGTCAGTTGAATACACTCTATTATTAACGTTCGTACGCCAACTCATGAGAATAACGTCCTTTTGGAAGAACTGTACCTTCACGAGCAGTCATCCACATGTTATACAACCAAACTAAGTTGCCAGTGAACACCATTGTTCCACCCACCCAGCGAGCTATCATGTATGGATGTTCCGCAACAACAACATCAATATAGGGCACTTCATATACTTTTCCTGCACCTTGTATTAAACCAGCAATCGTCATTGAGATCCAATAAATACAGAAACCAACGATATAGAACCAGTAATGGAAATTAGCCAAGGCCAAAGAGTAAAGCTTACGACGTAGCATCTGTTGTAAACCAAAGTAGACTGCTGCAATCTCTAGCGCGGTTGACATACCAAGCAAAGCCAAATGCGCATGAGCCACGATCCAACCTGTACCATGAACATACCAGTTAATTGCACGCGTTTGCTGAAAGCCACCTTGCATGTTCAACGGAATAGCCAGAAGCACACCGGTCACAGAGAATTTAATTTCAATATTCTCAACGAACATACTCCATCTGCCCTTCATAGTAAGAAGAATATTCGCAACAAACGCAACCGCTGGAATCAAGATCAATACCCCTTCAACAGAAGCAAACGACTTGAGCCATTCAGGCAAGGGCGCTGACAGCAAGTGATGTGACGCTGGAGTTGAATAAAAAGCAATGATGGCCCAGAAATGCAAGTGACCTATACGATGAGAGTAAAGCGGATTACCCGTCAACTTAGGGATAGTATAGTAAGCGATCGCAGCTGCAACCGGCGTAATCCACAACCCTAGTACGTTATGAGCAAACCAAAAAGTTAAGTAGCCTTCAGTCAACCCAGTCAAGTTGAACAGCTCTGGCGCCTGACCCACTATAAAAGTGACCATAACCATAAAGGTACACGCACCGAAAAACCAGTTAGTGATATAAATACCTTGGGTACGACGATGAGCAATAGTCATCCATACATTGATCCCTAACGGCAACAAAACAGCAACAAGAACAACCAGATCCACCGGCCAAATTAAATCAGAATACTCACGACCTGAAGTGATGCCAATCCATAATAAGAATAGACCTAAGCTCAAACCGATATTCCATAAAAAACAATTCCAAAGACCTAACTTCTCAGACCACAGCTTGGTATTACCCAAAGCTGGCGTCATGTACATCATGGTCATCGCGAATGCCATTGAGATCCAGCCTAAAATTACGGCTAGAACATGTACTTGGCGCATATGGCCAAACGCAAACATTTCTGTACCCGTAACGAAGTCTGGAAACGCCAATTTGGCTGCATTGAAAGAGCCTAAACCCGTTCCAACCACAAACCAAAATATTGCCGAATATCCGAAGAATATCGTCGCCGAACCTGGCGGAATATCCTCTTCCTTTGCAAACAAAAGTTTCAGTAACATATTTTTCCTCTCCTCCACAAACTCGCGAAGCTTATTACTTTAAGACATAGCCCCTAAGCGAACCCCTAAATTATCTTACTCTTCCATCTTGTTTAGGAGATACCACGAGAACCACATGCTCGAGAAAGCGAGCGTAATACCACACGCACCAGCAAAAGTTGCCATCTAGAACCCCTCCCTACTTTAAAATTTAAGTATAAAAATCACCGTACATGCAAAGACTTTAGAATGCTTTGCTTTCTCCACGCGCTTCTAATGCACCATGACGCGACCATGCTAACCAACAAATAATTGTAAATGCTGCACCGAAAACTAGCATCATTACGTCAATGAAGCCTGCAAAAGTGACTGGATTGTAGGCTTCTGCACCCCAACCCCCCCAACTTTCAAAAGGCCCTCGCCCAACAGCGCACATTACTGCTGCCCCAAACACAGAACCGTTGCCCATTCCAGTCGTAAACGCTGGAATAATCCCGGCCATAAAGGTATTACCGATACTTAACTTATTTGTCATAGCATCCCTCCCCAATTGGTTGAAAGAACAATCGCACTAGTGCGACACTAAACCAAAAAATGCTGCGAAGCTAGAACTTAAGTAAACCTAAGAACTAGACATTTATTCACTATACATGGCAAGCAAACAAGCTGCAAACCATTGCACAGCTAACTCCACCTTAAAACTAACCATTACCTACTTGCAAAGGCAGCCTTGATAGTCCCGTATGCTGACACAGGCTGTATCGCAAGGTCAAGGTGTTATTAAGATAAAAGAGCTAATTATTTAACCTCGTATCAAAATAACTCAGGCAATGACTCAAACGAACCTGAATGGATCCAGATTTACAGCACAAACTTTAGCTTAGCGAACCCGCATTTAACTCTAACAGGTATTTTTTAGGCCGTCACGCTTACCGACGAACAATTAATATATAATCAGAAATAAAACCTAGGGGAAAATGAAGTATTGAACAGCTTGTACTCAAACAAAGAAACAGCAACAATAGACACGAAGTAATGACAAAAAATAAAAAGCAGGAATGAATCAATGAAAGAAGGTTTAAAAGAGATTTTGCTCTACGGACTGGTCTCAATTAGCTCTCTCTGTATACTCGCTTACACAGTCCATATGTTTGTTGGGGGGCTAGTCGAAAAGGAAACAGAGCGGCTCATTATGGGCGGTGTTGTACTGACGGCCGCAACAGCTATGGTTTTTATGGTTAGAGACGTACTGAGAGTACGCCGCAACAAGCTAGACAACCGCACCAACGGGCAGCAGTCAAAGTAAAACCGCCTACAGACTCACATTCGCCGCAACCTTACCCATAAACCCTTAAGAAATCGCGCATATCTTTAAACTCCGCTTCACTTTCAAACTGCCCTTTATGAAATACGAATTGCTGCTTTTTACCTCTTAGGTCAAACCCCGTTAACGCGAAGCTTTTCCCTACCATATCCGGAAAATACCTGACCCCTTTAACCAACTCAGAAGTCAAGCCACTGCGTAGCTGTAACGCAACACGCTGCTTATTAGCATCAATGGAGATAGCAGCTGAAGGTAATATCATCATGCGCGTCTTAAGAATTCGGTTGGCTCCCGTCAAAAAAAAGAACGTTGCCATAAATACGATAGGGTACGCCCAATTTCTATCCGACGTGAACCACATCTGAAAACCGATCGACAATAAAAAAACGACCGTTGGCACATACAATGCCAAGTCCCACCACATTCCTTTTTTATCTTGTACTAAAACGCTTTTTTTTTCTTTTGCCATAAATCTTTACCACACAACTCAACCTTAACCCTGCTCTATGTCCACAGCCAGCGCACCATCTATAACTGCCGTTAACTCATTATAAAGCATGCGCCCCGCACGTTTAAACTGAACAACCCGATCCGCGCCAATAACAAAAGTCCAGGGATCTCCGCGCACATCAAACGAAATAAATGCTTCTGGATTATAATATTGATCCATATGAATGAATAACACTTCACCCTCATATTTTGTCATCAGCGCTTTCAACATCTGCAACTGCTTATCACATACGGTGCAATGCCCTGGCGTCGCAAATTCAACTAAAATAGGCTTTCCCATCGCCAGCGCATCTTTAATAGAGTGCTGATACATCCGTTCATCAGGATAGCGATAACTGGTAATCCGACTAAAATCCCCCCCCACATCCGCCAGGGTTTTTGTTTCAATTTCTGGTGCAACAGCCCCCACTCTCAAAGCACCATCAGGCGGCAACAAACACCCAACAGTTAAAAACAGACAACTAACAACCACCCACAACCGCACAATAACATTTCTAGACATTACTCTTCTCCCAGCCTTTACATGTGCGGAATATATTAAACGCCCATATAAAATTTGCTAACAAAACTAACGTACCAAATATCCCCATAGTCGCTAACAAAGGCGCAACCACGGCCTCGGCGGATTGTCCTTCGGCCACTGTACTGCCTGCCACACCCGCAATGGTAAAAAACACCACCATACCAATCAAACCAACATTATGCACCCAAAAGTGAACCTTCACCAAAGTCAAACTAAATATAGGACGCTGCACTATTCTTGGAATAATATAATAAACTGACGCAAAAATAGCCATTTCAACCCAACCCAGCAAGTTAACATGGGTATGCGCCCTAACTATCAAGCGTCCATGCGAAGTATGATCAACAAAGTGACGGAATTCCGCTATACCACCCATCATAGCTCCCCATGAAAAGCCAATGATACTGTAAATAACACAGGCATAAACAAACCAGAGCATGTAACGCCGATAAACGACTTCTTGAGGATGCTCCCACGACTTATTCATTATGGCGCAGCCTCATCGCTATTTTTCTGATCTTTTTCACGGATGTCCTCAAACCTTTCTTTCCAGTCTGCAGGCGCCCATGACTTAACCATATTATCAACAAATTCTGATCGCTCTGGTGGTGGCACCTTAGCGACCGATGATCCCGCGATGGCTTTTAGCTCGGACAAAAACACGGCCAGCAAATGCCTCTCTTCCGCAGGGAGTCTTTCGACAAACTGAGCTTCTTTTTGCGGGCCATGATCAATCGTAACCGCGCCATAAACTGCTTCTGGATTGGTCAAAAATGCCTCTAGACGAACGGCGTCATATTTGGAGCCAATTCCGTCCAAGATCAAGCCCATACTGGTACCCATGCGCATCGCTCGATGGCAAGCATTACAATTATATTTCTTATAGAGCGTGTGACCTAACTTCCCATCTTCAGACAAGTTAAAAAATGTTGTTTGCACAAACATCGGTTTTTCTGAAGTTAACCGTACCGCCTCAAGCACAATATATCCAATCATAGCCAGCACAAAAAAGGCGCCAAAAACGGTCAATAGAATTTTTTCACCAGACTTTAAAGGTTGCTTTTTCATTGTCTTCAATGTCAATTGTATAAAGAAATAAATGCGTTAAGCGCAACACATAAGAACTTTTTTATTCAGTAAGAAAAAAGCGAGCTTAAAGCCCGCTTTTCCTTAAATCAGATATTATTTTTTACGTAGCTACACGTAGCACTACCAAACACCCTGTTAATCATAAGGTGTATAGAAATTGCCATCGGAGTACGGGCTTGCATTCGTCAGATAGGTAGCTGCATTTTTAATATCATCATCTGACATTTTTTGGGCAACTTTTTGCATTTGACTCATTGGATCATTTGTTCTCGTACCATCACGCCAGTTTTTCAACTGATTCACCAAATAAGTATAACGCTGCAGACCAATAATGGGATAAACCGGTGGCGCACCCCGACCCGAATAGCCATGACATGATTTACATGCCGATAACTCAGGACTACCGAACTCCACAATCCCTTTACCAAAATGTGATTTCCCGACTTCCGTACCACCTTCAGCAACGGCCTTAAGATCTGACCCTTTAAAATCTATTTTCTTTTGCGCCAGATAGGTTGCCACGTCACGACGATCTTGCTTACTTAAACCTTTCGCATTCGCATTCATAACGAACATCGTATTGTCTGTACGCGCATCAGAAGCATAGTCCTCTAGCTGCTTCAGCAAAAAGCTAAACCACTGACCCGACAAACGAGGTGTCGCCAAATTGTCATCACCGCTCCCATCCGCGCCATGACATGAATTACATGCCGGCACATCCCCCTTACCGTTTTCAAAAATACTCTGCCCACTAGCGACGTTACCATCACCTTTTGGAAATTGTGCAGATGCGACTGCGCCAGTTGCAAACACGCCTGTTATAAACGCTACAGCCGACACTGAAATCAAATACTTACGCATTTCAAGACCCCCTCCCGAATTAAAATTCCCCAAACTACCAACTCGAACGAAACGGTTTTTTCATCAAACGAACTTCAAAAATAAACCCCGCCTAACATTACCGCTTGCTATGCACTAGCCCTTCTCTGGCAGCACTAACGATGTCAATAGATTTTCCTCCCATCCTCTCAAAAGAGATGATGTTTTTTTCAACATTCCACTTTAAATAAACTAAGAATTCATTTTTAACATTAAGGCTGCTAAACCAAATGCAAGAACAAACCACAAAAGATAAAGTATTGCTACTTCATTTGTATGTAACATATTTCAAAGCTCCTTAGTTATGTAGCAGTTTTGGTTTTAAGCTCTATTTGCCGACGCTTTATAAGCCAAATCTACCGACCCCAGCATATCAACCTCAAGCGATCATTTAATTTAACGAACACCCATATCGAACATTTTTAACACGACACAACCCATAAGTTCAAGTACTATATTTAAAAAACCAAGGAAACCTTAAAATTTTCAGCTTTTCCCCGAGCAATCTAAACCACATTTCAAAGCGCTTGAACCTATTCAATTATTAATTATCTCTGTTTTACACGCCAAACCAAGACCATTGCTTAGCCCAACGCATATTGATAGTATAGTAATCCCGGCTTATGATAGAAAGCAAATTTTTTACCATGCTCGTTTTTTTATCCATTAAACAACATGCTATAAAAACCGTTTGATCCTGCCTAGAAGAACTTAGCACGAATAACATGATAGCTATACCTACACACTATTACAGTTACAACACTTCCCATAAATGATAGCCCTAGGTCACTAAGCACACGGACTCCATACCTCCTTGACATAAATCATCTTATAAATTGTGCAATATCCAACATCACCCATTTAAGATCCTCGGGACACACTTAAGATTTATCGATAAGCCTGCCAATAGCAAACATTTTCATATATCATATTGCAAGCTAACAAACTCACGAATAAAACAACAATAATAAACGGTCGCTGGCCAGTTTTTCTATAACGCACTGGAAATTTAAAGAATCAATCTTATGATACTGCCTATTTCAAGACGCTATTACGTCCTTGCTGCACTTGTTGTATGGGGCGCTGCCATACTTTCTTTTGGCCTGCTGCGCTTTAATACCATCGGTATAGAAGAAGGTGCAGCCAAAGATTTATTGATGCTATGGTCTGTTGTAGACAAAATAGCAAGCCCTGTAGGCACTTTTGGTACACCAGATTTACGCACACTTTTACTGCTCCCGGTCACACTTTATTGGTCTGGGAGTATTATTGCCGCCAAAGTATTCACGATGATAGTTATGTTTGGCGCGGTTTTTTTGCTATTCCAATGGCGCACCAAAGATAATAATGAAAACCAGGAGGCGGCGCTTCTAGCTTCAGCATTGTTGCTGATTTTACCGCTAACGATCACGCAAATCGACATCATGAGTACGGCGCCTTACCTCTTACTTATGTTTGCATTTGCCCACTGGTTACACGGCACTTATTCGGAGAAAGGCCGCCACTTAGGGGGGTGGTATTTCACTCAACTTTTCACTGTAATGATTGCAGTCAGCCTGCACCCTGCCGCATTAGCCTACCCTCTTGCACTGGCTTGGCACTGGCACAGAAATAAAAACGAAAATCAGATACACAAGACAAAGTCTGTCCTTATCGGTACATTGATGGTGACAACTTTAATCATTTCTTTCAGAATGGGATGGCAAGATGGCTTGGCATGGATGAGCAATCCGATACAAACGCTGTCTGATGCTTTTGCTAACGGTCTTACCGGCGTTGGAGAACCCGCTTCGATCACTATAGGCTTAATTATTATAACATTGATGGCCTGCATCCTTTATCGAGACCGACAACGCATCGCAACCGATTTTTTAACCACTCTTTTAGCTTTAGGGTTGATTATTGGCCTCGTTGCTGCAGATGGAACCTGGGCACTGCTTGCATATACCCTACTACTTTACCGAGGCATCCCCATTCTCATTGAACTCAACCAAAAAATAAAATCGGAATCGCTAATAGGCCAACGTGGCCTTGTTATCGTGATAACGTTCCTTCTCGCCACAACATTTATGCTGGTTAATAAAGCTTATGTACATAACCATACCATGGAACTTTATTCAGCTCGAGATACACTGATCAATACCTTATGTCTCGATCATTCTCCTGATGCTGACGACAAAGAAACCCCCTTCGTCGTTGCCAGCCAATGGCCCGCACAAACCATGCTCAACTGTCGTGGCGTGGTATTTCCCTTACCTAAGGCTGCGGCAGATGGCTCCACTTTGGCAAAAAATATTAAAGGAATCACTCATCTAGTTTTTGATCACAATAAAGAAAGCAACAAAGCCTTGGCGGCCAACATTGCCGAGTTAAGCGGCACAGCACAAACAGTCGTGCTACAAACAGGCGGTGTCGTTATCAGTATACGCCAACCTGAAATCAGCAGCACACCAGAAAAAAACTTGAAGAACTAAAAGGTTAGCGCTGACACTTCGCACAATAAAACGTAGCACGACCACTTTGCCGACAAGATTTGACCGGGCTCGCACACTGCGAACAAGGCAATCCCGCTCGCCCATACACCCTTAGTGCAAACTTAAAATAACCTGGCTTACCGTCCCCGCCAACAAAATCACGTAATGTTGTGCCACCCGCTGCGATGGCTTCTTCAAGTACTTTTTTAATTTCATCAACCAAAATATGATAACGTTGCTTTGAGGTTCGATCAGCGGCACGAAGAGGATGAATACCAGCACGAAACAAAGATTCACTGGCATAAATATTACCCACGCCCAAAACCACTTGATTATTCATAATAAACGGCTTTATGGCTAATGTACGACGACGCGACTGAGCATAAAGATAGTCCGCATCAAACTGCTCAGATAACGGCTCCACGCCCATGCGAGAGAATAATTTGTGCTGTTCTACAGGCTCCTCTGCCCACAAAAATAAACCAAATCGACGCGGGTCACAATAGCGCAGACAACAGCCATTCGTTAACAAAACATCAATATGGTCATGCAAGCCCGGCTCTTCTTGTAACGAGGAGAGGCGCAGTGATCCCGACATACCAAGATGAATAACTATCGCGCCACCTTGACACAACAAAACAATATATTTGCCTTTGCGAAAGACTTTTTGTACCACCAACCCGACTAAGATTCCTTTTAAATTTTGATCTACAAGATAGCGCAATCTCGCATTCCTAACGATAACATCGGCAATAGTTTGACTGACTAAATATTTCTCTATACCACGACAAGTTGTCTCTACTTCGGGCAGCTCTGGCATTATTTTTTCCTATACGATCCGTCATACATGCTTTATTATACGCTCGTCATGAATTCTATTTTTCTGGGTATTGATACTGGCGGCACCTTTACTGATTTTATGTTATACGATGGCTCGTCCATTCGTATTCACAAATGCTTATCCACCCCCCAGGAACCAGAAAAGGCGATTCTTGCGGGCATTAAAGAACTCGGCATTTCACCTGAATATCTCACCATCATCCACGGATCAACTGTCGCCACCAATACGGTATTAGAGAACAAAGGGGTTCGTACGGTATTTATTAGCAATCATGGCATGCGCGACATTTTAAGCATTGGTCGCCAACAACGTAAAGCTTTGTACGATTTACAACCTAAAAAAATACCCCCCCCAGTTGCACGTGAACTCTGCCTGGAAACAGGAGGACGGCTAGACGCGCAAGGTGCCATTATCGAACCCTTAAGCACAGAACAACTACAACATTTGAATATGAGAATTGAGCAACTGGCTCCGCAAGCAGTCGCTATCAATTTATTATTCTCTTTTCTTGATGATCGATTTGAAAAAGCCATTGCATCCATTGTTCCTCAAGGTATTTTCATATCCCGGTCGTCACAAATTCTGCCCGAATACAAAGAATATGAACGCGCCAGCACCACTTGGTTAAACGCCAGTGTTGGCCCTATCGTTGAACGTTATTTATCCAAACTCAGCACTGCACTGCCCCAATCTAACCTGACCATAATGCAAAGTTCAGGCGGAACAATCGCGGCAAAACAGGCCGCTCAATATGCCGTACATATGTTGCTCTCAGGCCCTGCTGGCGGTATTGCTGCGGCACAATTTATAGCGCAACAAAGCCAGAGACACAAATTATTAAGTTTCGATATGGGCGGAACCTCAACCGATGTTTCCCTGATCGACGGCGAAATACAACTCACTTCGGAAAACCAGATCAACGGCTATCCCGTCGGCATCCCGATGATCGATATTCATACGATTGGCGCTGGCGGTGGCTCCCTGGCTTATGTTGACGAAGGAGGTTTACTCCATGTTGGCCCCCAGTCTGCCGGAGCGGAGCCTGGACCGGCCTGTTACCAGCAAGGCGGTAGCATCGCCACCGTTACCGATGCTAATGTCGTTCTAGGCCGCATCCCCGCTGAAACACGCCTTGGTGGACGTATGCCAATAAATGTTGAGGCAGCACGTAAAGCGATTAATCGCTGTGCACAACAACTAAAACTGTCTATAGAAGACACCGCCTTAGGCATTATACAAGTCGCTAACGAGCATATGGCACGGGCATTGCGCGTCATCTCCGTACAACGAGGCCTTAACCCCAATCATTTTACTTTGGTCTCATTTGGCGGTGCCGGTGGATTGCATGTCTGCGCGCTGGCCGATGCTTTAGCGATGCAGCAAGCACTTATTCCTTTACACAGCGGCGTACTTTCAGCACTCGGCATGTTAGTCGCGCCACGGACACGTCATCTTTCGCGTACCGCACCCGGTTTAATTGATCAATACCAGAAAGCAGAAATAGAAAATATATTCCAGGATATGGAAACTGAGGGTCAATACGCGCTGAAGAATGAAGGCATACCAAACCAGGATATCACTTTAACTCGAACCGTTGATTTGCGCTACTTAGGCCAGTCATACACGCTTTCTGTACCATGGAAAGCCTTGGCGAGCACACGCTCAGATTTTCATCAAGCACATCAAACTTGTTACGGTCATCAACTGGCTCGGCCTGTAGAAGTCGTCACCTTCAGAGTCTCAGCAAAAGGGCCCGCACCAGACATCGCAACGACATCACCAACTATAACGTCACCTTTCAACAAAACAACCGTCGCGGTACACGGAATCAATGAAGCTGTGCCAGTATGGTTACGAAATGCCATCCCTGTAAATACCTCATTAAGCGGCCCCTTACTCGTCAGTGAAAGCACGTCAACCAGCTATATCGCACCGGGTTGGCGGGTTGAAAAAGACCAGACAGGAAATTTATTGCTCGACAAAAACGTCTAATTCTAACCACAATATCGCATCGATTAAACCAAATATAACGAAGCCAGCCCTAAGAAAACAAAAAAACCCACGGCATCGGTCACTGCAGTCAATAATACTGAACCGCCTAATGCGGGATCGGCACCCAGTCGGCTCATGACCAAGGGAATCGCCGCTCCGGCAAAAGCACCGACAAGCAAATTGATAATAATAGCCAAAGCAATAACCAGACCCAGGTTACGATCTTCGAACCAAAACACGGCGATAGCGGCAATGACAATGGACCATAACAAGCCATTCATCAAACCAACGCACAATTCTTTTGACATCAGTTTGAGCGCATTGGATTGACCAATTTGGCCTAAGGCCATCCCCCGCACGACGATGGTTAATGTCTGGCTGCCTGCAATCCCCCCCATGCTCGCCACAATGGGCATCAACACCGCCAGAGCAACCAGCCGTTCAATGGTGGTTTCAAATAGGCCAATGACCCAGGATGCCACCAATACGGTCAGTAAATTAACCCCCAGCCAGATTCCGCGCCGTCGTGCCGTCACGGTAACAGGACCAAACACATCAGCTTCTTCCTGCACACCCGATAAATTCATGAGCGATTGATCCGCTTCATCCCGAATCACATCAACGACATCATCAATGGTAATACGCCCAACTAACTTCCCTGCTGCATCGACAACAGGCGCAGAAACTAAGTCCCGATGTTCAAACAAAACCGCAACGTCAGCATCTAAAGCCGTCACTTGAATCACGGATGGCTCCGTCATCATCACATCGGCCACTTGTAATTGTGGCGATTTAATCAATAAATCTGTAATTGATAACAATCCAAAATAGCGATCATCCCGGTCAACAACAATCAGACTGTCGGTCATATCGGGCACACTGCCACGTAAGCGTAAGTATCTCAAAACCACATCCAGAGACACATCAGGGCGAACCGTCACGGCATCAGTATTCATGAGCCCACCAGCGGTATCTTCCGGGTAAGACAACACCGATTCCAGGCGACGCCGATCCTGAAAGTCCATGGACTGTAATAACTCTGTCGTAACAGAGTCAGGCAAATCGGGTAGAATATCTGCCAAATCATCTGTTTCTAAATGTCCTGTTGCGATAATGAGCTCTGCATGCTGCATCTCGCGAATAAAATCAGCCCGCAAGTCATCATTCACTTCGAGCAGGACATCCCCTCCCTGATCAGGCTCCACCATACTCCACGCAATATTTCTTTCGTTTACTGGCAAGGACTCCAGGAGCAAGGCAATTTCTGCTGAATGTAATTCTTTGAGCTGCGCACGAGCTGAGCTATAGTCTTTCGTGTGCAGTTTTTTACGAAATATCTTTAAGCGTTTTTGGCTCTTTTCATTTTCAATCATGGTTTATACTAAGCATCAGCTCATGAATAGCACTATGCTCACCATGCTCTAACACTTTGATAACCTGCTCTCTTAAATTCGCAACATGACTTTTTTGAATATGTTGCTTCACCTCAAGTAAAAAAGCGGGATGCATACTAAATTCACGCAAGCCCAAGCCCAAAAGCAAACGGGTATAACGCACATCGCCGGCCATTTCACCACACATTGATATCGGAATACTGGTTTCTTTACCCGCCTCAATCACCATATGGATTAAGCGCAACACCCCAATATGTAAGGGATCATATAAATAATTAACGCTATCATCGATGCGATCAGCAGCCACCGTATACTGAATCAAGTCATTCGTTCCAATCGACATGAAGTCGAGATGTCGCGCAAAAACATTAGCTGCCAGAGCCACGGCTGGAACTTCAACCATCCCCCCTATCGGCAAATTTTCGACGAAAGCATGGCCTTCGTTGGTTAATTCTTGTTTAATCTCTACCAGCAAAGCCTTAACCTGAGACAGCTCATGCAAAGTACTCAACATAGGCAGCATCAAACGAACCTTCCCATAGACCGAGGCTCTGAGGATGGCACGGAGCTGGCTACGAAAAATAGATATTTCTTTTAAACATAGACGCAAACCTCTCAAGCTTAGAGCTGGATTCATAATCACATCATTTTGCTGAATACTGGCGACAGATTTTTCCCCACCGATATCCAAAGTTCGAATGACGACGGGTGCGCCATCGGCGGCTTCGACAAGCTGACGGTAAATCACCAGCTGCTGCTCTTCGCTTGGCAAGTCATCCCCATTCATATACAACATTTCAGTGCGATACAAACCAACGCCATCGGCTCTAACATCACGTATCGCAGCAAAATCTCCCGGTAATTCAACATTAGCGCGAAGACTGATTTTTATATTATCTTGCGATATAGCAGGTTGTAATTTCAACTGCTTTAATTGACGAATCAAACCACTCTGCTTGCCGCAAAGAGCATGATAAAAAGTGATCAAATTTTGATCTGCACTGGCTAAAACAACCCCTTGCCGACCGTCTACAATCAGCTCTTCCCCTGAAACCAAAGTGGTTCGGGCATTATGCACCCCCACTATGGCGGGTATGCTCAGACTTCGCGCCAAAATGGCCGTATGTGACGTGGTCCCACCATATTCCGTAATAAACGCCGCAATATTTTGATTTTTCATCAACACAATCTCTGCCGGAGACAAATCATCCGCCAAGATGATCATGCCACGTAATGAATCTGGTGATAAATTAACGGCATTATCTGTTCGTTTGAGCAAAATTCTGAGAACTCGATTAACAACAAAATCCACATCATCACGCCGGGTACGCAAATAATCATCACTCATTTGCTCAAACACCGCCACCAAAGCATCACGCTGCAGCTTCAACGCCCAGTCCGCATTGCAAGCACGCTCGCGAATAATATCGATCGGTATACGTGCCAAGGCATCATCTTTCAACATCAGCAAGTGGGTGGTGATAAATGACTTGATATTCCCTTGAGTACTCTCAGGAATTTGTTTCAACACAGAGTGAAGTTGCTGCTCTGCTTGAGCGATGGCCTCTTTGAATCGTTGAATTTCTTGCTCAATCTTACTTTCACTAATAGAATATTCAGTGACGTTAATTTCATCGCGAGACAAAACGTAAGCCTTGCCAATAGCAACACCTCTGGAAACGCCCAAGCCGTAGAGTGCTAGTGTCATAACAAAACTCTATTCATTTTCCTCAAAACGATTATTTATCAATGCTACGATATTGTCTATTGCCGCCACTTCATCGTCACCCTCAACCACCAGTTCTAAGACACTACCTTTAGCAGCAGCAAGCATCATCACGCCCATGATACTTTTACCATTGACCACACGCTCGCCTTTTACCAGTTGTACGTCACTTTTATAAGCCGACGCAGTAGTGACCAATTTGGCCGCCGCTCGCGCATGCAAACCCAGTTTATTTATTATTTTTATTTGCTGACGAATCATATTTTAAGCATCACGTTGCCAGGACAAAACACCGTCTCTCCCACCCTCAACAACTTTATTCAATAGCTTATCCAGGGTTAAGTGTGAATAATTAAATAAACGAATCAACATCGGAAGATTCAATCCAGCAATCGTTTTTACTCGCACATCATTTAATAATAAATTTGCAATATTACTGGGTGTCGAACCATACATGTCGGTCAATACCAGAACGCCACTGCCACAATCCACGTCGTCGATCAAACTCCGCGCTATTTTCAGCACATCCTGCGGATCATCTGATTGCTTGACACCAATCGCTACGGCATTCAATGGACACATCCCTAAAGTAGAGGTTGCGGCCTCCAGCAATGCCATACCTACATCGTCGTGGGTAATCAATAATACAGCAACCGTCATGACAATTCGCGATGCCTCACCACCAGATCATTGTGCTTTTTACGAAAAATTTGTGCCATTTTTTCAACACAATAAACGGAACGATGCTGCCCCCCCGTACACCCTATCGCTATCGTCATATAACTGCGATTTTGCGCTTGATAATGCGGTAACCATTTGGCCAGGTAAGCACCCAAATCATCTAACATATCCTGAACCAGAATTTGGGATTCCAGAAAATGAATCACATCCTGATCACGCCCCGTTTGATCTCTTAGTTGCGGATCCCAATGTGGGTTTGGTAAGCAACGAACATCAAAAATAATATCTGCATCCGCAGGCATTCCATTTTTATAACCAAAAGACAAAAATAAAATCGACAGCGCCTGAGATTTTTGATGTCTAAGCCGCTCGCTAATCAGTTCCCGCAATTGATGCACATTAGTCATACCTGTATCAATATGCCAATTTGCAGTACTTGATAAAGAACTTAACAAGACACGTTCCGCTCGAATCGCCTCAAATAAGGGAACATCGACTCCAGTTAAAGGGTGACGCCGCCGTGTTTCATTGAATCGCTTAAGCAGTATAGATTCTTCCGCATCAAGAAATATAATTTCATGCTCAATACCCATTTTTTTGATAGCATCAAGCATATCTTGGATTTGTGAGAAGTCACCGCCCAGGGTTCGTGCATCAATCCCTACTGCAGCATAATCATAGACCTGCTGTGCTGGACTCACCATTTGCCTAGCAAATACGGGCAACATTGCAATAGGAAGGTTGTCGATACAATACAAGCCCAAATCTTCTAATGCTTGCAAAGCAATAGACTTGCCCGCACCCGATGTTCCGCTGACTATAATCAGTTTCATTCTTTGCCTTGCACAATAAAGCGGCGCTGTCGTTCAATGAATTTGTCGCTGCCATTATAGCCTCGCAACAGTAACAAATGATTACGCACCGCTCCTTCCACTAAAACCGCCATATTACTACCCATAATGACAGGTACCGTAATTTCGGGTACATCAATATCGAAGACCATACGCAGTTGACGCTCTCCCTGAATGCGATCCAATTGGATCACTTCGCCATCGCTCATTCTTTTCAAGCTAATCACAAGACGCAAAGTCTCTTCTGTTTTTATAGCATTATCACCAAACATGGCACGAACATCGAGTATACCCAAACCCCGCACTTCTAAAAAATCGCGCAAAGGATCTGGACAATGCCCAACAACAACATCAGGCGACTGCTTATAAAATTCAGGCGCATCATCCGCAATCAATCGGTGGCCTCGCGTAATCAACTCTAACGCAAGTTCACTTTTGCCGACCCCACTGGGACCCGAAATCAACACACCAATCCCCATGACTTCCATGAACACGCCGTGCAAAGTGTCACGTTTTACACTGCACGCAGCTAAATAGTAGCGTAAATATTCGACCACAAACTCGGCACAAAGCGCAGAAACAAACAATGGAGTGGCACTGTGTTGCGCCTCATGCAACAGCTCATCGGGCACCTTTTTGTTATCACAAATGACAATACAGACTGGCGCATTGGCAAAAAGATTTGAAATCGTATCCGTACTCGAGTTTTTACCTAAACCAGATAAAAATTCAAGCTCTTCGACACCCAGCACTTGAACTTGATTGTGCCTGATCAGATTAAGATAACCAACAAATGAACTCCCAGCAGCATCCCCTTTTATGGAGGACATCAGGGTTCGGCCATGTCCCGCTTCTCCTGCGCACCATTGCAGTTTCAGTTTATCACTAAGCGCCTTATATAAAGCACCCGCAGAGGGAGACGCTAACATAAACGCTCATAAGGCGAACTCAACCTGGAAAACTCAGTTGAACGCAGAAGTAGAGTGCCAAATAGGAACTTAGATAACGGAACAGAGAAAAGAGTCGCCACCTTGATGATGATCAGTTTTTTTTGCACTGAGCGAGATGAATCCAGAACTTGTGCGATGTGCCGTGGATCAACGAATTTTTTCAGGTTCAAAGTAATTTCCAAAAAAACACAGAACCAATTGCGACAATTTTTTGCCCTCAGACAAAATACAGACACGACGTATAATAGGCTACAGACTATACAACGGTCTTTATCACGCAAGATACGGACAAAAAAACAAGAAAAAGAGTCTATTTTTTGATAGACATCACCTGACCGCCGGTTAAGCCGGCTTTTGTAGCAAGGCCTGCAATGCTTCATTTGACGTCGCCTGTCGTAGATGCTCTCTTAACTCAATATCATTAAATTTTTCAGCTAAAGTCGCTAAGACTTGCAAATGTTCTTCCGTTGCGTCAACAGGAACCAGCAAGGCAAACAACAGGTCCACAGGCTGCTGATCAACGGCATCATAATCAATCCCTTTGCGAAGCTGAACAAAGGCTGCTGTTGCCTGGCTCAGCCCAGCTATACGACCATGAGGAATAGCCACACCATGCCCCAGACCCGTACTACCCAAACGTTCACGACTCAACAAACTGTCAAAAACTTTCCCCTGGGTTAAGCCATCGAGAGAGTCCGAGAGTAACTGACTCAACAACTCCAGCACCTTTTTTTTACTTACAACGTCAGCACCCTGCACGACTCGCTGCACTGATAAAAGATCTTCTATTTTCATGTTGTTACTGTTCCATCCCGATTATTGCTCAGGCTGTGGAATAACATGGCTGCGATAATCTGTATTTTTTTCTTTGTGCTTAATCATCTGTCTGTCCAGTTTATCAACCATCGCATCAATAGCGGCATACATATCTTCGTTCGCCGCATCCGCAAATACTTTGCCCTTATTAATATGAATTGTAGCTTCAGCCTTTTGTGACAATTTTTCCACTGTTAAGACAACATGTGCATCATGTGCTCGTCCAAAATGCCTTTCAAGTCGCTCAAACTTGCTCAAAACATATTGTCGTAATGACTCTGTGATATCAATATGATGTCCTGTAAGTTGTATTTGCATCTTTACTCCCTCTTTATTTCCTATGGTTAAACTAGAAGGCTACCCGAGAATAGAAGACCGACGGCGGAAAATCCCTTCTCGCCAAATTTTTCGATTAGATTCGTTGAATAAAGCCCTTATTCGCCTCATTTATTCGAAAAATTTGACTTCTATGCCCCTTGCGGGTGCAAAATGGCTTTCCCTCGCTACGATTTCTATTCTCGGACAGCCTCCGCTAAGCCAGCCGTTTCCGCTCATTTGAGGGCGGAACCGACATCGCTTCTCGGTATTTTGCCACTGTTCGCCGAGCAACGTTGATCCCCTGCTCCGCAAGTGCAGCTGCAATTTTGCTATCACTGAGCGGTTTTTGTGCGTTTTCAACCGCGATCAGTTTTTTAATCAATGCTCTGATTGCCGTTGCCGAACAAACGCCACCTTCTGCTGTTGAAACATGGCTGGAGAAAAAATATTTTAACTCGAAAATACCCAGCGGAGTATGCATGTATTTTTGTGTGGTCACACGAGAGATGGTCGACTCGTGCATGCCTACAGCTTCCGCGATATCATGCAATACCAAAGGGTTCATCGCCTCATCACCGTAGTCCAAAAATTTCTTTTGCCTTTCAACAATGCAAGTCGCGACCTTAAGCAGGGTTTCATTGCGACTTTGTAAACTTTTAATAAACCATTTTGCTTCTTGAAGGTTATTTTTTAAATAGGTGTTATCTGAGCTGTTATCTGCTCTTTTTACCAGGTTGGCATAGCCGGCATTTATTCGTAACCGTGGCATGACATCTGGATTCAGCTCAACACGCCAAGCCTCTTTTACTTTTTTAACCAGGACATCAGGCACCACATACTCAGCTTGAGAAGAAGCAATCAAGTTACCGGGGCGGGGATTAAGAGACTGGATAAGGTCGATAACTTCCTGAAGTCTGGACTTGTCTAATTTCATTCGTCGTAACAACTGCGTAAAATCACGGTTGCCTAACAACGTCAGGTGCTCACTGACCAGACGCTGAGCAAGCTGTAATTTTGAATCAACCCTTTCAAATTGAGCCAATTGCAGTAACAAGCATTCACGTAAATCACGGGCACCGGCACCGATCGGGTCATATCCTTGTATACGATGCAGCACCATTTGAACTTCATCTAATTCAATGCCGCCTTCAACCTCATCTTTAATCCCCTCCCAAATGCTCTCTAAGGGCGTGGATAGATAACCATCTTCGTTGATTGCATCAATGATGGCTTCGCCTATCAGTTCGTCCGTATCACTAAAACGATTGAGGCGCATTTGCCAGAGAAGATGATCTTGTAACGATTCTGAAGAACCACTTCCCTGCACATCCAAAGGAAAGTCCTCCTGATCATGGGATGAAGAGGACGCCGTTGGTGCAGTAGGTACTTCATAAACATCGTCCCAGTTGCTGTCAACGGGTAATTCATCAGGAATTTCTGATAGCGCAGCAACTTCGCTGTCCACTGCTGCTGATTCGGAGGGCTGCTCGGTTTCCACTGTAAGATTGGCATCAACTTCCGTCTCATCTTTAGCTGAAGACAACTCGGTATGCCTCTCTTCCCCTTCCCCTTCCTCCCCTTCTGCTATTTCAAGCATGGGGTTTCCTTCAACTAACTCCTGCACCTCAGCAGACAACTCAAGTGAAGAAAGTTGCAACAAACGTATTGCTTGTTGCAACTGAGGCGTCATGGTCAGGTTCTGACCGATGCGCAACTGTAAGGTCTGTTTCATAGTCTCTTATTCTATCCTAAAACTTGAAGTAATTCAGCGTCTTTGTCTCTATCTTGGTCACTCTTTTACATTAGGGTGTGATATACGCATCCTCTCTATAGCTTAAAGACGAAAGTGCTCACCCAGGTAAACGGCTCTAACCTGGGGATGCTCGAGAATTTGCTCTGGATGACCCGCAGCAATAACTCGCCCTTCACTCATAATATAAGCGCGCTCACAAATCCCCAATGTCTCCCTAACGTTATGATCTGTAATAAGAACACCAATATTACTGGCACAGAGCTGCTTAATGATATTCTGTATTTCCAATACCGAAATAGGATCCACACCTGCAAACGGTTCGTCTAATAACAAAAACCGGGGACGAGTGGCAACCGCTCTGGCAATTTCGACACGCCGACGTTCACCACCCGACAAACTCATACCCAAACTGTTACGTATATGTTCAATCGAAAACTCAGCAAGCAGCGCATCCGCACGTCTCTTTCTTTCGGTACGATCCAAGCCTGGAATACCTTCCAAAATAGCCAAAATATTTTCCGCTACGCTGAGCTTGCGAAACACCGAAGCCTCTTGAGGAAGATAACCCACACCGGCTCGCGCCCGCAAATGCATGGGATAGGTTTTAATATCTTTGCCATCGAGCAAAATTTCCCCGTCACCACAAGGAATCAAACCCACAATCATATAAAAACTAGTGGTCTTTCCCGCACCATTCGGCCCGAGCAAACCAACCACTTCACCACTTTTAACCTGCAAGCTAACATCGCTGACAACCGTTCTTGAACGATATCGTTTTACTAAATGTTTAACTTCAAGACAACTGTCCATCACATGAATACGTCAATTATTTGCTCTGAACAGCAGAGGGAGAGGTTGATCGGGACATACACGGTAAAGAACCATTTTTACCTTCTTTAGATTGAGGCAATAAAGTTACATTCACACGCTCATCACCCTGCTTGGACTGACTCGCTTTCACCAAGGCCTGAGGGGCAAAATACTCTATTCGATTACCCGCAAATTCATCACCACATTTCCAAAAATAGGCACTGCCCTTAAACACAACGTATTCCTCCGCAACTCGATAAATAATTTCGAGTGCCTGGCCCGTGACTTCTTCGCGTGTCTCATCCATAAGCTGACGAAATTTAGCCGGTTTCCCAATCGCTTCTACACGATTCAACTCACGTTGCGCATTGCTATATACCCGTATCACATCAGCGTTCAACCTGGCCGAACCCTGAGTCAGTACAACGTTTCCACGATAAACACCAAGACCCTTGGCATCATCCACATCTAAACGGTCGGCCTCAATGTTAATGGGTTGCTCCCGGTCAGCAGACAAAGCCCAAGCCTGCCCCATAAACAGCAATAAAATCAAGACTAGGAGGCTGAAAAACAAATTACTGGACTTCAGGAGATTCATACCTGCCTCTAACGCTCGCTAGTAATGCAAACTGTGCTTTCCCCAAATCGGCTTGCATGCCCATTCCTCTTTTTTCATTCAGGACATGCTTGATCAAAACCGCAAATTCTGTTGCTGCATATTGACTCTTAGGACGTAACTCCATATTACTCGTAAACACTTCAACAAGCTGACCTCTTTTATCACGATGATGCATATAGACCTGACCTAACAAAAACACCTTATCCAGCTTGTTGTAAATTAAACCCTGTTCAGCTACCAGATACCAGGGAGCTGCATCGCGCTGAAACAACGTGATTTTCGGTGCCTCCAATTCAGATCTGCCCTCCAAAGAATAGTGATTCAGAGACGTTGCCTGCAAACGATACCTCGGCGTGCCATCGTTGCCCATCGTTGTCGCAACAAATTTCTTCATAAAAGCGTCAGGATACGAGCTTTGCTCACTGGCGGGCGTCGGCGTCGCCATTTGACTGCGCTCCAAAAACCACCACGACAACACAACAAGAATAACCAGAAAAAACAGCTTGTAACTGAAGTAAAAACGGGTCACGTGCAGCTCATATTTAATTAAGCAAGATAGTCTGCTAACAAAGCAGAAAAGGTGCCTTGCGCCTTCATAATAAATTCGCAAACCTCTCGTGCAGCTCCCACTCCTCCTGCCGCTGAGGTCTGCCAATGGGCTTTTTCCACCACAATATCGTGCGCATCAGCAGTCGCAACCGAGAGACCCACCCGGGTCATGACGGGTAAGTCAATCAGATCATCACCCACATACGCGACTTGATCCGCGCACAAAACCAGCTCTTGGCATAAACTCTCAAAGGCGACTCGTTTATCAGTTTGCCCCTGATAGACATAATCAATACCTAAATTAGCCATACGATGCGTCACTGCTTGAGAACAAAGAGCCGTAATTATAGCGATCATCACGCCCGATTGTTGCAACATTTTCATGCCATGACCATCGCGCGAATGAAACACCTTGCTCTCTTGTCCATCATGGCCGTAATGCAAACTTCCGTTGGTCAACACACCATCCACATCAAAAATTACCAATTTGATTTTTAATGCTCTTGCATAAACATCATCATCTGTCATAATTTTATACTCAACTAGACTACGCCTGCCTTCAATAAATGGTGCATATTAACCGCACCTTCAAGCTCACCTTGTGCATTGACGACCAACAAACCGTTAATTTTGTGCGATTCCATCACTTGCAAAGCCTCGGCTGCCAGGATAGCAGACTTAATTGTTTGGAAATCTTCCGTCATCACCTCCGTCATCATCGCCTGATGCACATCAATCCCCTGATCGAGCTTGCGACGCAAATCACCATCGGTAAAGATGCCTATGACGCGACGATGCACATCAAGCACAGCGGTCATACCTAACCCTTTTTTACTCATTTCTAATAACCCAGCAGAAAGCGCAGCATCCCCCATCACAGCAGGAATCGCCTCGCCGGTCACCATAACATCGCTGATCAGCAATAGCAGGCGTCGGCCCAAACGCCCACCCGGATGTGAACGAGCGAAGTCGTCAGCGGTAAAGCCACGTCCTTCCAGTAAGGCCACAGCCAAGGCATCACCCATAACCAAACAAGCGGTGGTACTCGCCGTCGGCGCCAAGCCCAATGGACAGGCCTCCTGTTCTACACTCACATCAATATGCACCGTCGCGCCTCGCGCTAAAGTCGAGGCTGGCGAACCGGTTAATGAGATCAAAGGAATACCTAATCGCTTGATGATCGGCAAAATAACTAATATTTCTTCCGTCTCTCCCGAGTTGGACAAAGCCAGTACCGTATCTTTTGCTGTAATCATGCCCAAGTCACCATGGCTGGCTTCGCCAGGGTGAACAAAAAAAGCAGGCGTACCCGTGCTCGCCAAAGTTGCAGCTACTTTACTGCCAATATGGCCTGATTTACCCATACCGATTACGACAATCCGGCCAGTACAAGCTAGCATGAGACGACAAGCCTCGACAAAGCTGTCATCAATGCGCGCAGTCAAAGCAGCAATAGCAGACATTTCTGTCTGCACAACGGCTAAACCCAACGCTCTCAATTGATCTGCTTCCACCTACGATCCTACAATCAAATTCAGTTTACCGGATAACCGGCTGCTTGCAGCTTATCTGTTAATGCAGCAGCACCCAGATTATCACCTTCAACCACGACGGAACCGGCCGGCACGTCAACCACCACATCGGTAACGCCATGTAAGCTCATTAAAGCCTCTTTTATGGCCGTAGCACACCCACCGCACTTCACATTTTTCACTAAAAATTTCTGCTGCATCACGCTCTCCCTAAATCACCTGCGTCGCCACTTCGCCCACATACAGCCATCCAAGATAACCGAAATAGGCGCCTAACAACAGTCCACCCTCCACACGAGTAATTTTGCCTTTGCCATGAAGACCTAGCGCCATCCATAACAAAACGATAGTTAAAACAAACATCACCAAATAATCTCGCGATAGAACCTCGGGGGCAAGTATGCTAGGCGAGATGATACCCGGCATCGCCAGAACAGCCAGCAGGTTAAACATATTAGAACCAATAATATTGCCGATGACCATATCATGTTCTTTTTTCAAGGCTGCTGTCACCGAAGCGGCCAATTCAGGTAAGCTGGTACCAATTGCAACAATAGTAAGACCAATGACCAGATCACTCATCCCCAATTCTTTGGCTATATTAGTCGCCCCCCAAACCAGGGCTTGTGAACCCACTAATAACACCACCAATCCCGCAGCAAACAAAAGCACAGACTTTGTCACCGGAGTTTCTGCCGGAATTTCCATATCGAGCTCAGCAAGCAAAGAATCATCAGAGTCTGATCGACGACTAATCCAGATCAACATGAAAATAATAAGCGTAATGCCGATCAACATCAAGACACCATCCAAACGTCCCAGATGGTTATCTATCAACAAAAAAAATGCAGCTGCCATCGCAACAACCAATATAGGAAATTCACGACGCAATACTTTTGACTTCACCAGAAGGGGCGTCACCAAGGCCGTTATCCCCACGACTAAAGCAACATTAGCAATATTAGAACCCAAGGCGTTGCCGATACCCAAACCGGCGTTGCCTTCAAAAGCGGCAACAGCGGCCACCAATATTTCCGGTGCGGACGTACCAAACCCCACAACCGTCAAACCGATCACTAAAGTAGAAATACCTAAATTTCTAGCCAGCCCTGACGCACCATCAACAAACCGGTCAGCGCCCCATACGAGAGCGACAATGCCCAGCAATATTGCGCCGCAAAATAACAGCATGTACTACCCCTTATCTGTAAAACTTAAATCCTGCGAGTGATCTAGGAGGCTGTTCGAGAATAGCCTTCTAAGGGACTGTAAATAAATAACTTAACATGATGCCAACGAAAACAACCAGGCCAAACCAATTATTATTCAAAAATGCTTTAAAACACCCCTTTGCTGCTCTTTCATAAATCAAAGTTTGTTGATAAATCACCAAACCTAAAGCAATAGATAAAGTAATAAAATATATTGTGCTCAAATCAAGTAACAAGCCAACAACAACGAGTAAAATCAGTACCAGAGCTTGTAAAACCCCGATAATCAAACGATCTGCACGACCAAACAAAATGGCTGTGGATTTCACTCCAATTTTTAAATCATCAACCCGGTCGACCATCGCATACATCGTATCGTATGTCACTGTCCATAACACGGTAATCAAAAATAATAACCAGGCGATAGCGGGAACCGTACCCAACTCTGCAGCAAAAGCCATAGGAATCGCCCAGGCAAACGCCGCACCCAAAACAAACTGGGGTAAATAAGTATACCGCTTCATAAAGGGGTAGAGACTCGCTAACAACACCGCCACAATCGATAACAAGATAGTCAGCGTATTCAAAAAAAATAAGGCCATGATAAACGCGATAAAACAAAGCGCAACAAAAAGTATAATGGCTTCTTTCGGACTCACCAGACCGGCGGCTAAAGGTCTATTTTGCGTACGAGCGATATGCGGATCAATTTTTCGGTCAGCAAAATCATTAATCACACACCCAGCCGAACGCATCACCACCACACCGACAACAAACGTAACCAATATAGAAAAACCAGGCATGCCTTCGCCTGCGATCCACAACGCCCATAAGGTAGGCCAAAGCAATAATAGAATACCAATAGGCCGATCTAACCTCATCAGATAAGCATATTGTGTTATTTGTACTCGTTGCAACATACTCCGCCTAATGCTTTCTATCCATTACATTCATATCCGGCAAAAAAAATTCACTCACTAACAAACACTTTCTCTTCAATCTAAACAAGGAGCATCGCCCCCAAAAACCATTTTTTTTTTGGTTTAGATCGATCCAGGACGAGTCGATACCTGCCATGGCCTCATCAAACAGAGCTTGACCCGGCTTGATTAAAGAGAAGGCCATACGCTCACGGCGCATAGCCGGATCAGCAAACAACACCTCGCCTAATGGACGGCAGCCCAAATGACCCAACCCCCTATATTGTCCAGATAAGGTTGCTTTCGGAATCACGGTGCGAGCATAGACGACAGGAAGTTCATCCACCAATAAATGTACTTTTCGCACCAGCGCAACACTCCGGTCAGGCATCGCTAACATCTGCCGTTCATTCCATAAAGGCCGTGCCCATTGCTGACTATCCAGATGCACTCGAAAACGATGCTGACTGTGCGCCTTCAGTCGCTGAGTTAAAGACTGTTTGTCCGCCAACCAAACTTTGATAGCAGGCTCAGGCTGAGACCCTCGCCAACCCGCCAAACGACCCCATTTTGATTCTGTCAAAAAACTCACTACAACAATCCAGACTCAAACGTGTCCATATTGCTCTCCACCCTTTAACCAACGTTGTACCAGCAATGGAACACGCTCTGCATGGTTATCTAAAATGAGCTTCGCGCCCTGCTCTACCGCTGGAAAAAGCATTTGGTCTCGCGTCAGGTCGGCTATTTTTAATTGCGCCAAGCCACTTTGTCGCGCCCCCAAAACATCGCCAGGCCCACGCAATTCTAAATCTCTTTGCGCGATCTCAAAGCCATCGTTGGATTTCCGCATAATTTCCAGGCGAGAGCGAGCCAAGCGAGACAATGGCCCATGATAGAGCATGACACAGGCACTTTTTACATCACCTCGCCCGACACGACCACGCAGTTGGTGTAATTGCGCCAAACCAAATCGTTCGGCATTTTCAATCACCATTAAACTGGCATTGGGCACGTCCACCCCGACCTCAATAACCGTTGTCGCCACCAATAAATTAATCTCGCCATTACGAAATGCCGTCATGATGCTATCTTTTTTTTGCGCTTTTTGTCGCCCATGCACCAAACCCACATTAACTTCAGGAATCATTTCAGCCAGACAAATTGCGGTTTCTTCTGCCGCCTGGCATTGCAATGCTTCTGACTCCTCGACCAGACTACACACCCAATAAGCCTGACGACCCGAAGCACATGCCTCACGAATTCTTGCCACCACTTCTGCACGCCGTGTATCGGCAATCACAACCGTATCAATGACCTGTCTGCCTGGGGGCAGTTCATCTATCGTTGATAGATCCAGGTCGGCATACGCCGTCATGGCCAAAGTTCTAGGGATGGGAGTTGCCGTCATAATCAACTGATGTGGCACGCAACACCCGGCAACACCTTTTCCTCTCAACGCCAAACGTTGGTGGACACCAAAACGATGCTGCTCATCAACAACAATCAAACCTAAACGCTTAAAACAAACGTCATTTTGAAATAAGGCATGAGTCCCAACAACAACATCCACCTCGCCCAAACTCATCTGGCGACGCACCGCTGTTTTGTCGGCTGCTTTCATGCTGGCTCCTAACATCAGGATGCGCACACCCAGCGTCTCGAAGCCCATTTGTAAGTTTCGAAAATGTTGTTCTGCTAACAATTCGGTAGGCACCATGAACGCGGCCTGATAGCCATTTTCAACCGCTTGTAATAATGCCATGGTTGCAACTAACGTTTTTCCCGAACCCACATCGCCTTGCAATAGACGCTGCATGGGCTGTTTTTTTTGTAAATCTGCTGTAATTTCTGCAATGACGCGTCGCTGAGCCGCAGTCGGGCTAAATGGCAGGCTGTTTTCTAGCTGCGTGCGCAAGCGCGGCTTGGCATTGAGCTCTGGAGCCTGATGGCGCTCAGTGCGCAGTCGCAACTCACGCAGGCTCAAATGATGCGCCAGCAGTTCCTCATAGATAATTCGTTGTTGCGCGGGGTGACTCGTTGCATTGATTTCCGATAATGACGTATCAACATCAGGTCGATGAATAAAATTTAAAGCTACGGCCAAAGTGGGCATTGAAAACTTCGCCAGCAACACTTGGGGTAACAACTCTAACCCCAGCTCTGTTTGCTCACCTTCTACGGACAACAGGAAGAGAGCTTGGTCAACTATTTTTCTAATGCTGGGCTGCCCCAAGCCTTCTACCAACGGGTACACTGGCGTCAAGTGAACATCCAGTTCTACAACACCGGGTTTAACAATGTGTGTTTCAGGGTGAACCATTTGCAAACCACCAGCATAGCGCTGCACCTCTCCATAACAACGAATTCTAGCGCCCGGCACTAAACGTTGCTGATGAAATCGAGAAAAACGAAAAAAACGTAACGTGACCTCATTATCTTCTTCACGAAGAGTCGACACCAAGACACGACGTCGAGCCGTTTCCACGCGGGTATTGGCCACCTCACCCTCAATCAAGACAGACTGCCCCGGGATCAGCGTTGACATAGGCCACAAGCGAGTTTTATCTTCATAACGAAGCGGAAGGTGAAAGAGTAAGTCACCTATGCTGAAGATATGAAGACGAACCAGTTTTTCTGCTACTGCCGGCCCCACCCCCTTCAAAGACGTAACCGATTGTAGTAAAACAGATTCATGCTGGCGAGAATGAATAGAAACCATGTACTATTCAGTTAACTCAAGAATAGCATCCATCTCTACTTCTGCCTCTTTAGGCAAGGCCTTCACGCCAATAGCAGCACGTGCCGGATAAGGTTCCGTAAAATAGCTTGCCATCACTTGATTGACTAACGGAAAATGACTTAAATCCGTTAAAAACACATTCAGCTTCACAATATCTTGCAAACCGCCTCCCGCAGCATGAGCAACCGCTTGCAGATTATCAAACACACGACGAATTTGCACTTCCATATCGCCTGCAACTAACTCCATACTTGCCGGGTCAAGTGGAATTTGTCCCGACATATAAACCGTTTTACCTATTTTTACAGCTTGAGAATAAGTACCTATTGCCTTGGGTGCATTCGCGGTTGAAATTATTGTCTTTGTCATGCCCATCTCTCTTTAAGATTATCTTGTAAAAATTCTGCTTCAACCCTTAGTACGTATAATTCGTGAGACCGGGTCCAAATTTTTAACATGGCGCATAATGGTCGCTAAATGTTTTCGATCTCGCACCATTATTGTCACACTCAAGGTACTAAATTTGGCATCTCGATCTTCTATATTCACATTTTCAATATTGGCACCCATTTCAGAAATAGCCGATGCGACGGTCGCTAAAACACCACGTTCATTGCTCACATCAATACGCACATCAACAGCATAGCCCTCTATCGTACCCGGTTCCCATTGCACATTAATCCATTTGTCAGGTCGCTTTCTAAATTCTGCAACATTTTTACAAGCTTCGACATGAATGACAATGCCCCGCCCGGCGCTGACAAAACCCACGACGGGATCCCCTGGTATGGGTCGACAACATTTTGCATAATTAACAACCACCCCTTCCGTCCCTTTTATCGCTAAGGGACGCCCTCCCGGACGCTCTCCTTTTAGCCAATTGGGCACATAGCGATCCGGTACATAGCGACCCAATACATTTTTAAATGCGGCTCGATGTCGTGCAGCGGGACGGGCGGCCTTCGTCAACACATCGGGGGTTATTTCTGTTATTCGGCGGGCAACCAACAAAGCCATGCGGTTGCCTAAACCAATATCTTTAAGCAAGACATCAAAACTCTCTATTTGAAACTCTTCCAATAACACATTAACCCGATGCGGTGAAAGGGAATCCAGCGGAATAGCAAAAGCACTCAATGCTTGATCCAGCAGTCGCTGCCCCAGCACAATCGCTTCATCGGTTTCTAGGCACTTTAAATAATTGCGCACGCTGGTTCGAGCTTTGCCTGAGACAATAAAGTTCAACCAAACTGGATTGGGTCTGGCACTCGGTGCGGTGATAATTTCCACCGTATTGCCATTCCACAATGCGGTACTCAGCGGTGCTAAACGTCGATCTATTTTCACCGCCACACAGGTATTACCAACATCCGTATGTACGGCATAAGCAAAATCAACAGGAGTAGAGCCTCGCGGTAGCTCCATAATTTCTCCTTTGGGTGTAAACACGTAAACCACATCGGGAAACAAATCAATTTTAACGTTTTCAATAAACTCCAAAGAATTACCTGCACTTTGCTGTAATTCTAACAAATTACTGAGCCATTCCCGTGTTCTTGAGTGCGCACCATAAGGCGGTTCTCCCGTCTTATATTGCCAGTGTGCCGCAATACCCGCATGTGCAACACGATCCATTTCTTCAGTTCTAATTTGCACCTCAATCGGCGCACCATAAGGACCAAACAAGACGGTATGCAATGACTGATAACCATTGGATTTGGGCAGCGCCACATAGTCTTTAAATTTTCCGGGAACCGGCTTGTACAAATGATGAATAACCCCTAAACAACGATAACAGGCATCGACGGTATCAACGACGATACGAAAAGCATAGACATCAAACACATCAGAAAATGATAACTGTTTAGTACGCATTTTCTGATATAAACTATATAAATGTTTTTCTCTGCCCACGACATGATTATATAGTTTTTCAGAATTCAACCGTTCAGATATTGATTGTCTAATATGCTGTAAAATTTCATCTCGATTACCACCTGAGCGTTTAACTGCATCAGATAAAACACGATGCCGGGATGGGTATAAGGTTGCAAAACCGAGCTCTTCTAATTCCAAACAAAATGTATTAATACCTAAACGATGTGCAATGGGCACATAAATGTCCAGAGTTTCCCGCGCAATGCGACGTCGCTTCTCGAAGGGCATGGCACCCAAGGTGCGCATGTTGTGGATACGATCCGCTAATTTGACAAGAATAACGCGTATATCTCGCACCATAGCCAACATCATTTTTTGAAAGTTTTCTGCTTGCGCCTCCGCCCTGCTTTCAAATTGCACCTGCGTCAATTTGCTTACGCCATCAACCAGCCCAGCGACTTCTTCACCAAAAGCTTCAGCGATCTGCGCTTTAGTTCGGCTGGTATCTTCTATGACGTCATGCAGGATAGCGGCAATAATGGTCTGATAGTCGAGGCGCATTTTGGCGAGAATAACCGCTGCGGCCAAGGGGTGGCTAATGTAGGGTTCACCCGTAGCACGCGTTTGCCCCGCATGCGCTTCGGCACCGTAAAAGTAGGCTTTTCGGATTAAAGAAATCGACTCAGCATCCAGATACTGAGCCAGGATCACGCACAACGCTTCGGCTAAATCATCGGTCGAGTCTGCACTCGCATTTTCATCGAGGGGATCAGGAATAATCTCCGTTGTATTCAAGGCAAAATCTCAGCAAACTCAACCCTCGTTTTTGGGCTGAAGTTCTTCCTCTGCAACAATACTTTCACCAGCATGTTCTTTAGCATTGACTTCATCCAGAATGGAGGGCCCAACTAAACCTTCTTCAATTTCACGTAGCGCGACAACGGTAGGCTTGTCATTTTCCCAGTCCACCATAGGCTCGTTTCCATGCGCAATTTGACGCGCACGCTTTGACGCAACTAAAACCAATTGAAAACGATTTTCAACATGATCCAAACAATCTTCAACGGTAACACGAGCCATTTACTCTCTCCTCAATATATCAAAAACCTGACCGCTAATGATAATAAATTACTGTTAATTAAGCAACTTTTGGATTAATCTCGCACAAGCATGACAACGATGCGAGGTCAGCAAACGTTGCGCTTCCACGATCGTACGCAGCTCGCGCAAGGCAACAGTAAAAACATCATTAATAACCAAGTAGTTAAAGGTATCAAAGTGCCTCATATCCGCAATAGCATCACGCATTCTGCGGTTAATAATCGCTTCGCTATCCTGTCCTCGCCCACGCAAACGACGCTCTAGTTCAGCAACAGAAGGCGGCAAAATAAAGATCGTGACACAAGGCATCATTGAGGTAATTTGCAGCGCGCCCTGCCAATCAATTTCCAAAATGACATCCGTACCCTCTGCAAGCTGGGATGCCACCCAGGCTTTAGATGTGCCATAACAATGGTCAAATACTTGCGCATATTCAAGAAAGCAATCATCTGCGATCATCTGCTCAAAAACTTCTGGCTTTACAAAATGATAATTTTCACCATCCCGCTCGCCAGGGCGTTTTGGTCGAGTGGTATGAGACACTGAAGCCCGTAAACCCACCACTTCCGTCACTAATTTTGTCACCAGCGAGGTTTTACCTGCCCCTGAAGCGGCAGCAATTACATACAAGGTTCCCTTCATCCTGTTATCCTGTTTATTCACGCGCCCAGACCTTTAAATCAGTTGATCAGCGGCACATAGCATTTATGTCCAGCTTTTTGGGTACAAGCACTTAATCCATTAATCGATACATAAAAATAAGACTGCTTTTGATTTAA
>VAPM010083014.1_pt1 | contig 47905 bp, 49 predicted proteins | sample 3395091 | NCBI WGS metagenome assembly VAPM01 (sample SAMN08290445, study PRJNA428436) | hydrothermal vent metagenome | isolation source: Deep-sea hydrothermal vent chimney 3 | place: Pacific Ocean: Juan De Fuca Ridge
CAATATCATGCCTGAAAATGGTAAAAAAATTCTAATTCGAGCACGGATCAGCTTTTATGAAACTCGCGGAGAATTTCAATGTATTGTTGAACACATGGAAGAAGCTGGTGAAGGTTTATTACAAAAAAGTTTTGATGAACTAAAAAACAAGTTAAATCATGAAGGCTTATTTAATACCGAATATAAACAAGACATTCCTAACATTAGCCGGTGCATTGGAATTATAACCTCCCCGACTGGAGCGGCAATACACGATATTCTAACAACCTTAAAAAGACGTTATCCAGTCCAAAAAGTCATTATTTATCCAGTATTAGTTCAGGGTGTTAATGCCGCAACACAAATTGCACAGGCCATAACCTTAGCTGAAAACCGAAATGAATGTGACTGTATCATTATATCTCGGGGTGGAGGTTCATTAGAAGATTTATGGTCATTTAATGAAGAGTTAGTTGCTCGAGCTATATTTAAATGTAAGATTCCAATTGTTTCAGGAATAGGCCACGAAGTTGATGTCACTATTGCTGATTACGTAGCAGATCATCGCGCACCAACCCCCACTGCGGCAGCAGAATTTGTTAGCCCGGATCAACAACAAATTAGCGACAATATAAACAAAATATTTTTTCAATTAAAGCGCGCCATAATACAGACAATTAATCAAAACCGTGAAAAAACAAAATTACTTCAGTCCCAATTAATACACCCCAGACACTATTTACAAAGTGTAACCCAACGCTTAGATGAACTTAGCCTAAGAATGAACAGCAATTATCATCAATATTTAAAAAATAATTCCAATAAATTACATTATATTAAAACACGATTAAATCTTAATCTACCAACTAAAAAAATAACCCAATTAAAAGTTCGGCAAGAATATTTAACACAACAATTTAACACCGCTTGGAAAAATACATACATACAAAAACAACATCAAACTAGTTTATTAGCCAGAGCATTAAACACAGTTAGCCCGTTGTCCACCCTCAATAGAGGTTATGCAATTGTAAAATCAACTAAAAGCAATAAAATAATTCGAAGCTATACTGAAATTAAAATAAACTCTCAAATAAAAATTACATTAGGTAAAGGCGAACTAACCTGTCATGTTGAAAAATCTGAAAATAATTAGCATTTCACTATTGTTATTCACGCAAAATAGTTTTTCCAGTGAAATTAACAATCAAACAACGTTTAAATACCCAATTCATAATCCTGTGCCGGGAGGAATTGCAGTAGTTGATTTGAAAATAAAAGATAATAATAAACCTAGTGTCAGTTATAACTATAAAAAAATAATGGTGCGAAAAAATGCCGGCCATTGGCAAGCCATAGTAGGTTTATCGTTAAACACAAAAGCAGGAAAACATAAAATAAAAATTGAAACAATAAACTCAAAGCCTCAATATCAAACATTTACAACTCAGAAAAAAGAATATAAAAAACAATACATCACTTTAAAAAATAAAGGCATGGTGACACTCAGCCCCCAAAATTTAAAAAGAGCAATAAGTGATAAAAAGATTTCTAAAAAAGCATTTACCACCTGGCTGGAAAAAAATAACGTTAAACTTGATTTTATTATGCCCGTTGATGGAATTGTCAGTAGTCGATTTGGATTAAAACGTTTTTTTAATAAAAAACCTCGAAAGCCTCACAGTGGGATTGATATCGCAGCGCCAACAGGAACATTAATTAAAGCTCCTGCAGATGGTGTTGTTATTGCAACAGGTAATTTCTATTTTAATGGTAATGTTGTTTTTGTCGATCATGGACAAGGATTAATAACCATGTTTTGTCATATGAATAAAATCACCGTTTCAAAAAATCAAACAGTTAAAAAAACAGATAAACTGGGTGAAGTTGGTGAAACAGGTCGAGTGACAGGAGCCCATTTGCATTTTAGTGTGAGCTTAAATAATACTAGGATTGATCCAGAGCTTTTATTGCCACCGATACCAGAACTAAAAGCCAAATAGTTTTACAAGCATATACGTTGGGGTTCGAAACCTACCTCACCCCAACAAAAAATTAACGATTAAATTTTCGCGAACTTTCTTTATTGATTCGTCCCTGCTTATCAACAGTTCGATCAAATTTTACTTTTCGTTTGGCTTGGTATGGATTCGAAGATGATTTTAATTGTAAACGAATTGGTGTGCCTTGTAGCTTTAAATGTTTTCTAAAACCATTAATCAAATAACGCTGGTAGCTTTTAGGCAATGAATCAGTTTTAGTGCCATGAATTACAATTATAGGTGGATTAGTTCCACCCTGGTGAGCATAACGCAATTTTATCCGATGACCTTTTACCACCGGTGGTTGATGGGATGAAACTAAATCAAATAATAAACGAGTTAATCGTGGAGTAGAAATATTTTTAAATGCCGCTTCATTTGCCTGATTAACAGATTTAAATAAGTCACCAACACCCGTTCCATGTAATGCCGATATAAAATGCAATTTAGCAAAATCAATAAAAGGAATTTTTAAATTTAATTCACGTTTAATTTTTTCACGTTGATAGGTTTCAAGACCATCCCATTTATTAACAGCCAACACTAATGCCCGCCCAGCATCTAAAATAAAACCTAATATAGTCGCATCTTGATCAGATATTGATTCTTGGGCATCTAAAATCATTAACACAACATTAGAATCATCAATGGCTTGTAGCGTTTTAATAATACTAAATTTCTCAATCGCCTCCTTTACACTTCTTTTCCGTCTAACACCAGCAGTATCAATAAACGTGTATTTAATATCATTTTTTTCAAAGGGGATGTAAGTGCTGTCTCTTGTAGTCCCGGGCATGTCATAAATAACAACACGATCCTCACCTAAAATTCGATTAACCAAGGTTGATTTCCCAACATTTGGACGACCAATTACCGCAATCTTAATTCCGTCATTTTTTACTTCATCATCGTCATTATCAGTATTTAAAGTTGATAAAACCGAACTCATTAAAACATTAATACCTCGACCATGTGATGCCGTTATCGGATAAACAGCATCAATACCTAACGCATAAAACTCAGCAGATATACTATCGGCATCTTTTCCATCAATTTTATTAACAACAACAAAAAAAGATTTTCCAATTTTTCTTAAACGATTTGCAATTTTTTCATCATCAATGGTTAAACCATCATTCGCATCCACTAAAAATAAAATAGTATCAGCTTGATCGACAGCCAACCAAGACTGTTTAGCCATTAATAAATCAATATTTTTTTCTTCGCCAGAGACACCACCAGTATCAATAACAATAAAACCTTTTTTATCAAAAACAGCTTCACCAAACTTTCTATCACGCGTAACACCAGGCATATCAGCTACAAGAGCATCACGACTTTTGGTTAATCGATTAAAAAGAGTAGATTTCCCAACATTAGGTCTACCAACAATGGCTATAACAGGTTTCATGTGATTTATTCAGTATAATATTTAGCTAAAACTTAATGTAATAAAATTAATCACTAATATAGGCATGCACATCACCATAACGGTTGGTTGCATATAAGGTATTATCAAAAATAACCGGGACAGATAAAATATTTCCAACTTTTGAAATATGAGTATCAAAATAATTATTATCATCATCAGCAGGGTTATTTTTGGATACGGCTTCACCAAGTTGTACCCGAGATAACATTTTACCATCTTTTCGGGACATCCAATGCAGATAACCATTAAAGTCACCTACAATTAATTGATCATGAAATAATACTGGACCAGTAACATTTCTGCGTACCAAAGCATCTTGCTTCCAAAGTGTGGCGCCATTTTTGCGATCCAAAGCCCAAATTCGACTATCAGCTGCGGTGACATAAACTCTAAAAGCATCTACTTTAATATCATTATAAATCGATAATTCTCGAGACCAAACAATTTTACCCGAAGTCAATTCAACAGCCGCAAGACGGCCTTGAAATGTTGCAATATAAACCAAATCATCTTTTACAACAGGAATAATATTAACATCAATAATCCGTTCAATTTCGGTGCTACCACTTGGCAGAGCAATAGTGGTATCCCAAATAACCCGCCCGGTATTCAATGTGAGTGCAATTAACTTACCATTATCAAAACCACTAAGAACAATTCCATTGGTAATAATAGGAGACGAAGATCCCCTTAAAGTCAGCACCGGTACAGTTCGATTATAAAACCAGCGTTGATTACCCGTATTAACATCCAAACCATATAAATAACCATCTACGGTATTAATAACAAGAAAACCATCAGATACAGCGGCTTTTGAGAGTATTTCGCTGCTAAATTTTTTACGCCAAACAATATCACCATTGTCGAGTTGCGCCATTATTAGCTCACCCTGACTTGTTCCAAATATTATTTTATTTTGATAAATGAAAAATTGGCTTGAAACTGGTAAATTAAATTCTCGTTGCCAGTTAATATCTCCCGTTTTTTGATCAACCGAAGATAACGTTCCATTATAATCCATATAAACAATTGTATTTTTATAGGAAACAGGCTGAAATTTTAAATAGTTATCCCCAACGCCATCACCAAATCGTTGCGTCCAAAGTAATTTAATTTTTAATTGATTCGTTAGCGCCTGAAGTGCAACAGGTGGTAAGACTGGTGACGGTGATGAAACACAAGATGTTAACAAAATAAATATTAAAACCGTGACAATATTGCGGATTTTCATGACTTCTCAGCGTTAGTCTTTTCTGGAATGACAATGTCATGTAATTTCATTTCAATAAATTCGCGTTTCTCTTTATTTCGAATGTTAACAGCTAATGCAGATTTATACGCATCTTTAGCAAGAGAAAACTCTTTTTTTGCTGCGTATACATCACCTCGAAGTTCATTATATTCTGATTTAAAGCTAACACTGCGTTCATCTTTAACTAACTTCAAAGCTTGCTCAATCTTATTTTCATTTAGTAAAATTCTAGCTAAACGAATTCGTGCTATATGTTTGATTCCATCATCGGAGCTATTCGACAATAACCAGTTTAATTTATTAATAGCATCGTCAAACTTTTTTTCGTCAACCAATTTTTTAGCCATAACCAATGATGCTAATGATGCATACGGCGTGCTAGAGTAATCCAAAATTAACTCAGACCCAGCAGCAAAAAACTCATCAGTTTTTTTATTGTGACTACTTTCAATCATTGTTTGATATAAACTAGAAGCAGATTGTCCTTTCTCAGACTGATAACTACCCCACTGTTTAAATCCAACAATAGCACCAACACCCAAAATTAATCCGCCAATAACGGATTTACCATTTTCTTTCCACCACGTTTTTAATGCTTCAAGTGTTTCTTCATCAGTTTCGTAATTATTCACGCTAAAACCTCTATCATTCTATTTAGTTTGACCAAACCATCATTTTTTAATTAAAAATTCAGGTAATTGATCAAGTTTAATCGTTTGCTGTGCGGTATCATTTCGTAGATACTTAACTGCAACTTCATCATTGGCTATTTCGTTCTCGCCAATAATAATTGCTATTGAAGCACCGCTTTTATCCGCTTTTTTCATTTGGCTCTTAAAACTGCCGCCACCACAGTTCATCTGCAAGCGTAAATTCGGAATTGCAGCTCGTAATTTTTCAGATAACATAATACCTGATTTTTCAGCAGATTCACCTGCCAATATCATATATATTTCGGGTAAAAACGCCAATTTAGGGATAAAATCCTCTGGAATTAGTTCAATTAAGCGTTCTAAGCCCAGCGCGAAACCAACGGCAGGTGTATCACGACCACCTATCTGGGCGACTAAACCATCGTATCGACCACCAGCACAGATAGTCCCCTGTGCTCCCAGTTTGTCCGTTACCCACTCAAATACCGTCTTCGTGTAATAATCAAGCCCTCGAACTAACCGCTGATTAATTGTATAAGAGATATTTAATGAATCCAGATAGTCACACAAAGACGTAAAATGCTGCTTTGATTCCTCATCCAAATATTCATCGAGTTTTGGAGCCGCTTCAATTAAAGCCTGTAAATCCGGGTTTTTACTATCCAAGATACGCATTGGATTAGACAATAAACGACGTTGACTATCTTCATCCAATTGTTCGTGATTTTCCGTAAAATATGCAACCAATACTTCTCGATAACGCACTCTAGCTTCTGGAGTACCCAGACTATTAATTTCTAAAGTAACATCCTCGCTAATTCCTAGTTTCTTCCACAATTTGTCAGTAATGGATATTAATTCAGCATCAATATCCGGTGCTGAAATGCCAAAGACCTCCACACCAAATTGAAAAAACTGACGGTATCTACCCCGTTGTGGTCGTTCATGACGAAACATTGGGCCGTAATACCATAGCCGTTGTTGCTGATTATAAATTAAGGCATTTTCAATACACGCCCGAACACAACTAGCCGTCCCCTCTGGACGTAAAGTCAAACTGTCACCATTTCTATCTTCGAAAGTGTACATTTCTTTTTCGACTATATCGGTTACTTCTCCAATTGAACGTTTAAATAAATCTGTTTTCTCGACAATTGGCATCCGTATTTCCTGATAACCATAAGAAGCAATAAGCTCCTTAAAACTATTTTCCACGAATTGCCATTTATAGGCAGATTCAGGAACAATATCATTCATTCCACGAATTGCATTAATTGATTTTGACATTTTGTTAATCCTACGGTTAATTCACTAATTCAAATTATTATTAATCACAAAATGCGTTATTTCTTTATTAGTATAATTTGATTGATTAAAATCGTGGCCATTCACTTTAATTTTTACTGCTCGTGAATTACCTAACGTGACCTCAAATGGTAATTTGCCATTAAATTCCAACGTTTTACCACTTTTTATAAAACTCGATATCAACTTTCGCCCTGTGGCGTCAATAAGTTGTATCCACGAATCATTAGTAAAATGTAAATGAATAGAATCTACCTTAGCTATTGTTTGATTCGATTTAGTATTAGGTATACTTTTTTTTACTAATGATTTTGTCTGTTGTTGTTCAATAACATCATTGCTATCAACACTTTCAATTTTTTCTTCTAGCAATTTATTTTTTTCAGTTTTATTATTGATTGATAATTTTTTAATTTCATTTAATAAACCATATTCAACTTCGAAATAAGTTAAACTGGATAATGAAATGGCAACCACAGTCAATTTAAATAAATAACTTTTTTTAATTTTATTTGATACGTAAGCTTTTTTTAAAACAATTGGATTTTGATAGGTTATTAGCGAATTAGTTTTTAGTATATTAAATCTCCGAAACTCGGATACAGCATCGAATAATTTTAAGTAATTTCGAATGTATCCTGCTATGAAAGATTCTGACGGAATTTTACTGTATTGTCCCAATTCTAAAGCACGAATTAAAGAACTGTCCAAATATATTTGTCCAGCAACATCTTCGATGGAGTAACCTCGAGACTCTCTAAGCAAACGCAGCTTTTTTCCTAAAACAATTTCTTCTGCTTCTTCTTGAGTTTTGACTGAATCTATTTCAGACATACCTATAAGCCGTCTCGACCCTCTAATTTATCTAACATTATAGCTTCTTTTGAATCGGGATATTTTACCCGTAAAATAGTTGAATAACTTTCTACTATGTCCTTATTTTTATATTTTCGTTCAAGCAATATTCCAATCCATAAACTTTCTGGTGATTGTTTTGCTAACGCTAAATACCGAACATAATAACGTTTCGCAGGCTTAAACAAACCTGAATCAAAACTAATTTGTGTCATACCTAATAATGATTTAGGTAAATTATGATTTAGTTTTAATGCATGTCTAAAATGTTTTTCTGCTAAATGAATATTACCTTTTTGTTGTTCACAGATGCCTAAATTTTCATAAACACCAAATTTATCTGGATATAAAGGATCTTTTAACACCTCAGAAAAATATTTCACAGACTCTTCATACTCTCCCTGCGAACACAAAAACACACCATAGTTATTTTTTGCTCTTGAATTTTTTGGCGCAAGCGATATGGCTTCTTTAAAATGTTCATCAGCTTTATCGTTAACTTTAAGTATTTTTTGCAGCTCAGCCATATACAAATGAGCAAGAGCATTATCAGAATCTTGTTCAAGAGATTTTAACAACTTAGCGTTAGCTGCTTGATATAATTTTTTTTGAAGATAAGCCAAACCCAACTTCGAGTTAATAACAGAGGCTTTTTTTAAATCGATATTCGCTCTTTCTGTAACTAATGTACAACCCGACAGAAATATAACGAACAAAGATATAAATATTATATTTTTTTTCATAACGTTGCTCTTTGATTATTTTTTAAATTATTTTTTTTATTTTCAGTTCTTTTGGTGCGATCTAAAACCTTACCTGCAAGTTGACCGCATGCGGCATCAATATCATCACCTCGGGTTTTACGAGTCATTGTTACTAATCCAGCTTTCATTAAAATATCGCTAAATTTTTCAATTGTTTCCTTAGAAGAACATTTATAGTCCGTTTGTGGAAAAGGATTAAACGGAATTAAATTGACTTTTGATGGTATATTACGTAGCAATTTCACTAACTCTCGAGCATGACTCGGTTGATCGTTGATACCATCTAACATAACATACTCAAATGTAATTTTTCGCCTTGCTTCATCCTGTATATAACGTTTGCACGATTCTAATAAAACTTTAATAGGGTATTTTTTATTTATTGGAACAATTTCATCCCGCAAAGCATCATTTGGTGCATGCAACGACACAGCTAAACTAACATCACTTTGTTCTTTTAATCTATCCAAAGCAGGTACAACACCCGAAGTACTTAAAGTAATTCGGCGTTTTGATAAACCATAAGCATTATCATCCATCATAATATCCATGGCTTTTATTACATTTTGATAATTTAGTAACGGCTCACCCATTCCCATTAATACGACATTCGTTATTTTTCTATCATCTCTAGGGACGCAGGACATGGCATGATTAGCTAACCAAACTTGACCGATAATTTCTGCCACCGATAGATTACGATTAAAACCTTGTTGCGCCGTCGAACAAAAAGTGCAATCTAATGCACAGCCAACTTGAGAAGAAATACATAACGTGCCACGATTTTTTTCTGGGATATAGACAGTCTCAATGCAATTACCATTACCAACTTCTAGAAGCCATTTTATTGTACCATCGTTAGATTTCTGTTCCGATGCAATTTTGGGAATGCTTATCTCTGCTATTTCAGCTAATTTAATTTTAAGCGTTTTACTGATATTACTCATTAATGAAAAATCACTAACACCAAACTGATATATCCACTGTAATAATTGTTTTGCACGAAAAGATTTCTCACCTAAATCAGCGAAGAATGACTCCAGATCACTCTCACTATAATCAAGCAAATTCACTTTATCTTTTTTAATTACATCAACCATTTTAATTGCGCTAGTAGTTTTATAACACTTTGAATGAAGAAAAACTCTTTATTTAAAACAAATAGTTAGTATTAAATATAGTATATATATTTCTAAGCTATTTTTCGGATATGTCATCACAGAATATTGAGCTAAACCAAGGTATTTCAAACAACAATGATAGCATCATTGTATAACATGACCTAGAAGGCGATTAGCCAATGACAGTGGCTTTAGGATATGAAGCGATTATTTATTACGATACATTTGAGACTGGTCTGTAACCAATTGATATTAAAGAATTAATTACTCATCACTCTTTTTCGTTAATCCACTCTTGTTGAATGGCTTCAAGAATCTTTTCACCACAATGCTCAGCTAAATCATTAAACTCAGCTAATTGCATAACCCACTCACGTAATTCCGTAAATCGCAGCTGCGTTGGATCAACCTCAGGATGTACCTCGAGCAACTCAATTGCAATATCAAGTGAATCTATCCATTTTAACGACATAACGTAAACTCCTAGTGATTCTCAGATACCATGTTTATAGTATACTTAGGTATTTCGATAACTAAATCTTGCTCACTTACGATAGTCTGACAACTCAAACGAGAATCGGGCTCTAACCCCCAGGCCTTATCCAACAAATCATCTTCTAATTCTTCAATTTCATTTAACGAATCCAGTCCTTCACGAATATAAACATGACAAGTCGTACAAGCACAGGACTTTTCACAAGCGTGCTCTATTTCAATACCAATCGATAATGCTGCATCACAGATTGTTGTCCCAGCTTTAGCGTCAATTTCGACAACCGCACCATCAGGGCATAACTCTTCATGAGGTAAAAATATTAACTTGGTCATATCATTTCCTAAACTCTTAAATTTATAACGAATAGTTACTCAAACTCATCCAGTTTATGACCAGATAAAGCCTTATTGATGTTTTTGTCCATACGACGAGATGCAAAATCACTTGTTACTTTATCTACCAATTCAATTGCAGTTTTAATCTTGCGCGTATTCGAACCAAGCTTGATTGTTGCTAGTTCCGTTACTGAATTATTAATTAACTGAATTTCATCATCCGTTAACAGATTTTCAGCATCTTCAGCCAAAGCAGCGTTTACCGCTTCAATGACACGCTCAGCTTCAACTTGTTGCTCTCGTAGCATACGCGCATTAACATCATGCTCAGCATGAGTTAAAGAGTCGCGTAACATTTGTTCTACTTCTGAATCCATTAAACCGTAAGATGGTTTAACTTCAATGGCACTTTCAACACCAGTGGTTTGTTCCTTCGCCGAAACGGATAATAAGCCATCGGCATCAACTTGAAATGTCACTCTAATTCGCGCGGCACCAGCCACCATCGGAGGAATGCCACGTAAAGTAAACCGACCAAGTGAACGACAATCAGAAACCAAATCACGTTCACCTTGTAAGACATGAATTGACATTGCGGTTTGACCATCTTTAAACGTCGTAAAATCTTGTGCCCGAGCAGCAGGAATAACGGTATTACGGGGTATAACCTTTTCAACTAATTCCCCCATAGTTTCTAAGCCCAAGGATAAAGGAGTGATATCAAGTAACAAAATTTCGTTTTCTGATTTATTACCAACCAATATATCAGCTTGAATCGCGGCACCGATTGCCACAACCTTATCCGGATCAATATCGACCAAGGGCTCCGATTGAAAAAATTCTTTTATTTTACTTCTGACTCTAGGCACTCGAGTTGAACCACCAACCATTATAATTTCATCGATATCCTCGATAGCCAGTCCGGCATCACGTAACGCACGTCGACAAGGTAATAGTGTTTTCTTAATTAATGGGTCAATAATGTCATAAAGTTTATCTCGAGTTAATTCACCGCTCCATTTTAATTGTCCATAATCAAGCTCAATGACTGTAGACTCATTTTTGGTTAACTTTTCTTTGCTGTCGCAGGCTTTTAATAATAAATAACGTGCCGTTGATTTATCAATATTTTGAGCAACACCCGACTCAAGCAATAACCATTCTGCGATAGCATGGTCAAAATCATCACCACCAAGGGCGGTATCCCCTGCTGTGGCTAATACTTCAAAAACACCTTTATTCAAACGTAAAATTGAAACATCAAAAGTACCGCCACCAAGATCATAAATAGCAATAACACCATCTTCTTTTTTATCTAAACCATATGCAACCGCGGCAGCCGTTGGTTCATTTAATAATCGCAAAACATTTAAGCCCGCAATTTTTCCAGCATCTTTTGTTGCTTGTCGTTGAGCATCGTCAAAATAGGCCGGAACGGTAATAACAACGCCGCTGAGTTCACCACCCAGAGTTTGTTCTGCTCTTAATTTTAAATTTTTTAAAATTTCAGCCGATACCTCTATAGCACTAACATTAGATGCTGATGTTTTTATACGAGGAACAGCGCTATCATTCGATTCAAATGAATAAGGTAAGCTGTCACCTAATCCTTTAATTTCACTGATACTTCGCCCAATTAAACGTTTAACTGATGCAATGGTATTATGTGGGTCGTTTACTAATTGCTGTTTTGCCTCTAAACCAACAACAGGTGGTTTATCTTTCTGATACTGAACAACCGAAGGTAATAAATGTTTATTATGTTCATCGGCAAGCGTATTGGCTTGGCCACTTCTAACCGTTGCAACAAGTGAGTTTGTTGTACCCAAATCAATACCAACCGCTAATCGATGTTGATGTGGTGCCGTAGCTTCACCGGGTTCACTAATTTGTAATAAGGCCATAATTATTCAGTTTTTTGGAATTAATCGGGTTATTGCGCGTTGTTTAAATCTTCTTCTAAATCTTCAGCTTCACGTTGTAATTTTATTAAAAATTGCAATTTTTGAATACGTTTTTTTGCTCGTAATAAATTACTTTCAGTCAATTCTGTAAGTAAATGAGACAGTTTGTCTTGAGAACTGCTTATTCGATTTGCTATATCAACTAACATTTTTTCTAAACTTGCTAGAGCATCATGACTACTTCGAACATCAACCAAAGCTTCTCTTAATTCCATCTGTTCCATTAAAAATTCTGGATCTTGAATCGTTTCAGTTTCGTCATTAAATTTAATATTATTAATTTCTAGAAGGTATTGAGCACGCAGAATAGGCGATTTTAAACAGCTATAAGCTTCATTAACTTGCGTTGCTTTTTGAGCAGACAGTAACTTTTCTCTATCGGAGGCATTAGCAAAACGATCGGGATGAACTGTCTTTTGAAGCTCTCTGTAAATTTCAGATAACTTGAGTAAATCAATATCATAACTTGTCGGAAAGCCAAATAATTCAAAATGATTTTGAGGTACTGTATTACTCATGAATGTTTAATTTATACGTTGAAGCTTTCGCCGCAACCACATTCATCTTTAACATTTGGATTATTAAATTTAAACCCTTCGTTTAAACCTTCTTTACCATAATCTAATTCAGTACCATCAACATACACCAAGCTTTTAGGATCAACAAATATTGAAACACCATTTGATTCAAATCTTTTATCTGAATCATCGGCCTCGTCTACAAACTCGAGAACATATGCCATTCCTGAACAACCTGTTGTTTTAACTGCAAGGCGTAAACCTTTGCCTTTACCGCGGTTTTGCAGGTAATTTTTAATATGCTCGGCTGCTGTTTCAGTTAACGTTATAGGCATATAATAACTCGCTAAATTATTTCTTTTCTTTGTAATTTGAAATAGCAGCTTTAATCGCATCTTCAGCTAATACTGAACAATGTATTTTAACTGGTGGTAATTCCAGTTCTTCAGCAATTTCAGTATTTTTAATTTGACCGGCTTCTTCTAACGTTTTACCTTTTACCCACTCGGTTAATAATGAGCTTGAAGCAATCGCTGAGCCACAACCATAAGTTTTAAATTTTGCATCTTCAATAATACCATCATCGCTAACTTTAATTTGCAAACGCATAACATCACCACAAGCTGGTGCGCCAACCATCCCTGTCCCTACATTCGCGTCATCTTTATCCATGTTGCCAACATTTCGTGGATTTTCGTAATGTTCTATAACCTTTTCACTATATGCCATGATTGCGTACCCTCTTTAATACAAACTTTGATTAATTTATAACGACTTTATATCTAATGCGCAGCCCATTCGATTGAGTTTAAATCAATCCCATCTTTAAACATTTCCCATAAAGGTGATAACTCTCGTAATTTAGAAATATTTTTGTGAATTAACTCACTGGTATAATCGATTTCTTCTTCAGTAGTAAAACGCCCAATGGTAAATCGAATAGAGCTATGTGCTAATTCATCATTCCGACCTAAAGCGCGTAATACATACGATGGTTCTAAACTTGCTGAGGTACAGGCTGAGCCTGAAGACACTGCAAGTTCTTTTAAGGCCATAATTAACGATTCACCTTCGACATAATTAAAACTAACGTTTAAATTATGAGGTACACGATTTTCTTCATCGCCATTTAAATATATTTCTTCAATATCTTTAAAACTATTGTATAAACGATCGCGTAACATTCGAATTCGTTCATTTTCGGTAGCCATTTCTTCTTTCGCAATACGAAAAGCTTCACCCATACCAACAATTTGATGTGTCGCTAATGTGCCAGAACGCATACCTCGTTCATGGCCACCACCGTGCATTTGAGCTTCTAATCGAACACGCGGCTTACGTCTAACATATAATGCCCCAATACCTTTAGGACCATAAATTTTATGTGATGCTAAAGACATTAAATCAACATTTAATTGATCCATATCAATTGCAGTTTTACCTGGACTCTGAGCTGCATCAACGTGAAAAATAATTTTTCGTTCGCGAGTAATATCACCAATCGCTTTAATATCTTGGATAACACCTATTTCATTATTAACATGCATAATCGATACTAAAATAGTATCGTCACGAATAGCCGATTTGAATTTTTCAAGATCAATTAACCCATTGGGTTCAGGATCTAAATAAGTCACTTCAAAGCCTTCTCGTTCTAACTGACGACAAGTATCCAAAACCGCTTTATGCTCGGTTTTACAGGTGATAATGTGTTTGCCTTTTTTCTGATAAAAATGCGCTGCACCTTTAATCGCTAAGTTATCAGATTCGGTGGCACCCGAAGTCCAGATAATTTCTTTAGGATTCGCATTAATTAAGGAAGCAACATGGGCTCGCGCAGTTTCTACTGCTTGCTCTGCATTCCAACCAAACTCATGTGAACGCGATGCAGGATTACCAAAATTGCCATCTAATGTTAAATATTCACACATTAATTTCGCTACACGTGGATCAACAGGTGTTGTTGCTGAATAATCAAGATAAATCGGTGTTTTCATTTAAAACTCCAAACAAGTGTAACCAAACATTACGAATGGCTGACACAAAATAACGTCGTAAAATTATACCATGTTAAACAATATTCAAAATACTTAATATTTAAATAACGTCTTCATGGGTTTCAGGTAGTAAAGTAGGGTTTTCTGAGCTTTGGACTAAATCTGAGTATTTTTCGCCTTTGCGATCAACTAAATGCCCAAGACTAATGCCACTTAAAAAGTGAAAAATTTGTTCGCTTAAATCAGTCCACAAATCATGTGTTAAACATTGAGTTTCACCATGACAATTTGCCAAACCACCACACTTAGTTGCATCAACTTTTTCATCAACAGCCGAAATAACATCAGCAACTGCAATATCATGCGAGGCACGGCTTAACCGATAGCCACCACCAGGTCCCCGAGTACTATCAACCAATCCTTTTTTACGTAATTTCGAGAATAATTGTTCTAAATACGATAACGATATACCTTGTCTTTGTGATATATCAGCCAATGTAATTGGTCCATCGTCAAAATGTAATGCTAAATCAAGCATTGCTGTAACGGCATATCGACCTTTTGTTGTTAACCTCATAACCCTACCTGTTGAATGTGAATGTATTTTTTACGAGTAACCTGATAGAATAACGCATTAATGACTTACTAATCATATAAGTATTTCATCATAAGCTAAATTACCAAACTTGAGTGTTTTAATCAAGAATTATTGCTAGGCAAAGCTTAGCAAAAACCAAGTGATTTAGTCAAGTAATATCCACAAAACCTAATAATTAAGATAAGAATTTAAACCGCGGTTAATCGTTTTCTTTTTGAGAAGGGGTAATTGTGTTATCGGTAGTGTTAATTTCCTCATCGATAGGATTAATTTTGCAATGCTTTAATTTTGCGACTAAATCATCATCTAATTCTGCCCCCAAGATTTTAATTGCTTCACACATTGATTTCATTTGTTTATCCATCACCTCGATGTGATCCAACATTGAATTAAAGGCATGCGCCACCGGATCAGGCATGTCTTTAGTTGAACCGTAGGCATCAAAGCCTATTTTTTTAGCAAATTCATTACGCTTATCATCAACTTGCGGAGTTTTACGCACAACCCGTCCCGGAATACCAACGACAGTCGCACCTTCGGGAACAGGTGTCAGTACAACAGCATTTGAGCCGATTCGAGCCCCCTCACCAACCAGTATCGGCCCTAAAACTTGCGCTCCAGCACCAACCACAACATTATCAGCCAAAGTTGGATGTCTTTTGCCTTTTTGCCAGCTAGTGCCACCTAAAGTAACACCATGATATAACGTAACACCATCACCAATTTGTGCGGTTTCACCGATGACAACCCCCATTCCATGATCGATAAAAAACCGATGGCCTATTATTGCTCCGGGATGAATTTCAATACCGGTAAACCACCGAACCGTTGTTGATATTTGGCGAGCCAACCATTTTAGATTGGCATTCCATAACCAATGCGCAAACCGATGGATAGTTACTGCATGTAAACCAGGATAATTCGTTAATACTTCAAGCGTTGTTCGAGCCGCAGGATCACGCTCAAACACGCATCGAATGTCTTCTTTTAATCTTTTAAACATAATGACTCATTAATCTGTCCATTTCTGAAATCAACTCACTTTTTATATTTAGACTGGGCGGCACTAAGGATACCACGTAATATATTTAATTCCATTTTATCAACTCCTGAACGATTAAATAAGCGCCTTATACGTCGCATCAATTGTTTCGGATTATCCGGTTTTAAAAAATCTAATTCAGTCAATGCAATTTCAAAATGTTCATATAAACGTTCCATATCATCGTTTGACGCTAATGGAAACTCGGCCTCAAGCGCTTCAATAGGTGATTCTAAATAGGCCGTCATGTGAATTTCATAACACAATACTTGAATTGCAGCGGCAATATTCAACGAGCTGTATTGTTCATTAGCAGGAATATTCACAAGAAAATTACAACGCTCCAATTCCTCGTTAGTCAGACCGCTATTCTCACGACCAAACACCATTGCAACTGATTGAGTTTCTGGCAAACTTGCAAGTGCCCACATTTTTTCAGCCATTTCTCTTGGGTTGAGTAGTGGCCACGGTATCTCACGTAACCGTGCACTTGCACCAACAACAAAATCGCACCCCACCAAGGCCTCTTCTAAAGTATCTACAACCACAACATTATTCAAAATATCAAGCGCACTTGCAGCTCGAGCACGTGCTTTGACATCAGGAAAAGATCGCGGAGCGACTAACCATAATTCCGATAAATTCATATTTTTCATGGCTCGTGCAGCCGCACCAATATTTCCCGGATGGCTGGTATGCACCATAACAACACGAAATTTTTTATACATATTCACTTTTAATTCACGCCAAACTATTAAAATCTAGATATCCATTTTAACTAATTTAGTAAGTTAAAGTTGAAATTAAATTTTTTAATTCACCGATATCATGCTTTTAGCTCAGAAACAAAGTGAACACAATAATAAAGACTGGTAAAATACCGAGATTGTGGTGTTTTACACCATGCTCTTTCACATTTAACTTTACTATTAAACAGGTCATTCTATGCATCCTTTATTAAATATTGCTATTCGTGCTGCGCGTAACGCAGGAGAAATTATAACTCGATCATCGGATAGAATTGACCAACTCACCATAGTAAAGAAAGCCGCTAATGATTTTGTCAGTGAAGTCGATAAAAAAGCGGAAGCAGAAATCATCGAAACAATACACAAAGCCTATCCAGAACATGGAATACTAGCCGAAGAAAGTGGCATTCAAAAAGGCAATGATTTTACCTGGATTATTGATCCGCTCGATGGCACCACTAATTTTCTACACGGTTTCCCGCAATTTGCCGTTTCAATTGCCGTTAAAAACAAAGACCGAATCGAACAAGCTGTTGTTTATGATCCAATGCGCGATGAATTGTTCACCGCCTCTCGAGGTGATGGTGCGCAACTTAATAACAAACGAATTCGAGTGACACCGCAGGTTAAATTAACCGGAGCGTTAATTGGAACAGGTTTTCCCTATTCCAACATGGACTATCTTGAACCGTATATGGGAATGTTAAAAAGTTTTATCCAAAACACAGCTGGAATACGCCGCCCAGGTTCAGCCGCACTCGATTTAGCCTATGTAGCAGCAGGCAGAATTGATGGCTTCTGGGAATTGGATTTAAAAACATGGGATCTTGCTGCTGGTTCATTATTAGTTCAAGAAGCTGGAGGTTTGGTTGGTGACTTAAGTGGAAATAATAATTACTTGGACTCAGGGCACATAGTATGTGCTAACCCCAAGTTATTTAAAGCCATGCTACAAGAAATCAGACCTCACTTGACTCCAGAACTCAAATAATACACCAATAATATATTTTATATGTTGCTCAAGAAATATCATGAATGACCTAGGTTTATAATATCGACTTCAACTTAGACTCATTCATGAGACCAACGTTAACGTTTTCAGCATTAAAATTACTAGAAATTAAGATGGCGAATATATATCTTTATATGCAAACCGAACAACATCATTAGCATTTAGATCCGGTTCACTTGTTTTGATATAATCATTGAAAGTAATAATCCACTACAATCAATAGTGAATAACAGTATCATTCGAACCCCATTGCATAGAAGTAATGCGGTTGTTGATTACTGAATTGAGTGCGAACCACAACTTTTGACAAAGTTAACTGTAAATATCTGATTTACTTCACATTAAATTCAAGCAGATTTATTGACCTACCCACTAAATCATGTAAACTCAAGTAAAGTCTAAAGAATTACCTAAAGTCTACAATTTTGCATTGAATTACAAATTGCATGACCTGGAGAGGAATAGATGTTACGAAGTTTATGGATAATTGTTGCACCACCACTATCGGTTTGCCGTTTTGGTTGTAGTAGCTGCTGTATCGCCCCAATCAGTGTGTTTTGGGTAGCAGGTCTAATTGCCATCGCTTATGGATTTATCGGTGGCCCGGCTAATCTTCCTTCGATGAGTTTAATTACTGGATCACTTGGTGTCGTACTATGGCTTATTTCTTCCGTATGGGCTGGTATTACAATTTATGCAATTAACCGGGACAATGATGCCCCTAAGTGTCGTGGCTCTTCAAATTCAGTTTGTCGCATTGTTCGAAAGCACCAACCGGATGAATCTAACCCGCTTGACGAAGTCGCACGATTTAAAGACGTAAGTTAAGTTTTATTACAAATATATAAAAATCAGTTTTAAAATATTTTGCATTCCGCTTTTTAATATTCTATTTTCACCTAACAGCACTCAAACTTACTCGTCACAAATTAAACTTCTTTCTTGTTTGTTCAGTCTGGATTCAGCCACTACTCGCTAGTATTAACATCAGAAGATATAAAACCGATGTTAATTCACAGAGGAGTAAACATCATGTCAAACATAAACAAACTTTTAAACTTATGTGCGGTTGTTTCTATTTCGGCAATTTCTAGTAATGCGATAGCACAACATAATGAGCATAATATAAAAAATAACTTTTTCTACGCAACGGCAAAAGTGATTAATATTGAGCCTATTGTTAAAAACATTCAAATAACAACGCCAAAACGAGAATGCTGGGAAGAACAGGTTTCTCGTCCGGTTTATAAACGTCATGGCCAAGCCAATGTTTTATTTGGCGGCCTAGTTGGTGGAATTGTTGGTAATCAATTTGGGCAAGGAGATGGCAAAAAAGCCGCTACCGTTGTTGGTTCAATCATTGGTGCGGCAGTTGGAAACGACATCGCGCAGAAAAAGCACAGTAGCTCACGTTCAGAACGAGTTGATATTGAACGTCATTGTAAGGTCACTCAAGCCACGCATTCCGAACAACGCATTGAGGGTTATTGGGTAAGCTATCGTTATAAAGGTGAAATGTTTACAACAAGAATGAATGATGAACCGGGAAAACGTTTAAAAGTTCGGGTGCAGGTTACACCGATTTTGAACTAAGCATAACTGTTATATAAGAACTCTCTGTGTTTTGCCTTCTCACTATAATCTAGGAGAAGGCATTTTTTTTATTCAATAAAATTTTCTTGGTTGCCCTGATCGGCTCCCTCTTTAACCACTTCCATTAGATTCTCACGGGTAATTCCTAAAGCCACAACCGTTGTTCCAGCAACATAAATTGATGAATACGTACCAATAACGACCCCAACAATTAAAGCCGTCGCAAAAGCGTGGATAATTTCACCACCAAGAAAAAACATGGCAATTAACACTAACAATGTTGTTACCGAGGTCATCATGGTTCGAGATAATGTTTGGTTTAATGAAATATTAAAAATATCAACCGATGAGCCTTTTCTAATGATACGAAAATTTTCTCTAATACGATCAAATACAACAATAGTATCATTTAGAGAATAGCCTATCACAGCCAACACTGCGGCTAATACAGTTAAATCAAAATTCAATTGTAATATTGAAAAGAATCCTAAAGTTATAATAACATCATGAATCAACGCAGCTACAGCGCCAAAAGCAAACTTATACTCAAATCGAATTAACACATATAATAATATACATGCTAGTGCAATTAACATCGCTAAGCCACCATCATCTCGGAGCTCATCACCAACTTGAGCACCAACGCATTCTTGCCGACGCATAAGAACATCCGAATCACTGGCTTTTAATACTGATAGAACTTTATCACCTAAAGTTGTTAAATCTTTTGACATGTCATCTGATTTTTCAGCTGCTTTATCTCCGCCTCGATCAACGGAACCACACCCCTTGCCACTGGCTTTATCATCAGTAGGAATCCGAACAACAACATCTGTAGTAGAACCAAAATGTTGCACAATCGCACTACCATAGCCCCCTTTTTCAAGAGCAGCCCGGACATTGCTCAAATCCGCAGATTGAGGATAACTAACCTCAATTAAAGTACCACCAGTAAAATCCAAACCAAAGTTTAATCCTTTGGTAATAATTGAAGCGAGTGACACAATAAGTAATATGGTTGAAAAAATGACAGCAATTTTTCGCTGCCCCATAAAATTAAATTCAGTTTGTTTTTTAAATATTTGCATATTTATATATCCTAAAGAATACGACTACTTAATTAAACAGTCGTATTCATATTAAATTGATAATGTCTTAATCCGTTTGCCCGATACAAATAAGTTAACGACAGCTCTGGTACCCATAATTGCGGTAAACATTGATGTTAAAATACCAATTGATAATGTTATCGCAAAACCCTGAATTGAACCGGTACCAAAAATAAATAATACTACCGCCGCAATTAATGTCGTTATATTTGCATCGGCAATTGTTGTCATTGCTTTTGCATAACCCGCCTTGATACTTGCCTGTGGTGTGTTGCCATTACGAAGCTCTTCTCGAATTCGTTCAAAAATCAGAACATTGGCATCCACCGCCATACCAATGGTTAATACAATACCGGCAATACCTGGCATCGTTAACGTCGCTTGCATCATTGATAACACGGCAATAATCAATACTAAATTAAGTGATAACGCTAATGTTGCAACGACACCAAAACCACGATACCAAATAACCATAAACACAATCACTAATAACAAACCGATAACAACGGACATTGTACCTTGCTTGATATTATCTTTCCCCAAGCTTGGACCAATCGTTCGTTCTTCTACAATACTAATTGGTGCCACTAAAGCACCGGCTCGTAATAATAATGCTAAATCGGATGCTTCTGACTGGCTATCTAAACCAGTAATTTGAAAGTTTTTACTAAACACACCTTGTATCGTCGCGATGTTAATCACTTCTTCAATTTTTGTTTTTTTGATTATAAAATCTTTATCTTCACAATTTTCTTTTTCGCGAAGTGTTTTATATTCGATAAAAACCACTGCCATTGGTTTTTTTAGGTTTTTCTTGGTCGTTTGCATCATACGTTTGGCACCTTCGCCATCTAACGTAATATTAACCGATGGACTACCACTAGATTGATCGTAACCCGCACCAGCATTGGTAATATTAGAACCTCGGATAATTAATCGTTTCTTTAACAAAACGGGATTTTTAGTTTTTCGTTCATAATATAATCGCGTGCCGGAAGGGACACTACCCGCAATCGCTGCGCTAATATCGCTTTTATCAGACTGCATATAAAATTCTAATGTGGCCGTTGCACTTAAAATTTCTTTTGCTCTAGCGCTGTCTTGAATACCCGGCAATTGAACCACAATTCGATCCACACCTTGTTGTGTAATCACTGGCTCGGAAACGCCAAGTTCATTAACGCGATTACGTAAAGTCGTAATATTTTGTGTTAAGGCATTTTTCTTTTTTTCAACTAAGGTGGCCGGTTTAATCGCAACGCGTAATTCAACAGCGTCATCACTGCCTTCGGTGATATCAAGATCTTGAAATTGTCTTTTTAATATTGGGAGTGCTTTATCTCTTATCGTCAAGCTATCAAATAAAATAACAATATTATCTGGAGTTTGTCGAACCGATTTGTAACGGATGTCTTTTTTACGAAGCTCGGTACGAAAATAACTGCGAATTTCACTGGCATAGTTGGTATAAGATTGTTTTACAACCTCATCCATTTCAACTTCCATTAAAAAATGCAAACCACCTCGTAAATCTAAACCAAGATACATCGGAAGTGCATTAAAAGTAGACTCCAACCATTGAGGCGCGGCACTCGTTAAATTTAATGCGACGGTGTAATCCTCACCCAGTTTACACGCGATAAAATCATTCGCTTTTAACTGATCCTCAACATTATTAAATCGAGTCACTAAATTACCGTTATCAAGACTAAACTCTTTAACAGGAATATTGGCACCTTTTAACATTCCTTCAACTTGTTGTTGAGTGCCAATGTCTACTTTAGCATTTTTTGAAGCTGATATCTGTAACGCGGGATCGGTGCCGTAAATATTGGGTAACGCATACAATGCACCCACAGCAAGCACCAAAACAATAATAAGATACTTCCACCAAGGATAATGATTAATCATACTAAGATATTCCTGTTATCGATTCTAAACCTGAATTATTTTTATTGGCTTAGAGTCCTAATTAATTAAACTCTTAATCTTTAAGAGCTGCTTTTAGTGTACCTTTAGGCATGACAGCGGTAATTGATGCTTTTTGCATCCGAATTACAATATTATCAGCAACTTCAATTGAAGCATATAATTCACTCACCTCAACAACTTTACCTAACATGCCGCCACTGGTCATGACTTCATCACCTTTGGAAATCGACTCGACTAAATTACGAGCATCTTTCGCGCGTTTTTGTTGTGGACGAATTAACATAAAATAAAATAAAGCTATCATCCCCCCCATAAAGATCCAAAAATTTAACGGATCGGGAGCATCGGTAGCGGCTGCACCAGCTTCGGCTATTGCTTCTGAAATAAAGAAATTCATTAATTTAAACCCTTTTTATATACCATCGGAAATTCGCGTATTATGCCACAGGAGGCACGTTAAGTTCTCGTTTGTGATAAAAATCAGCAATAAATTCGTCTAATTGGTGATTTGCAATGGCATTACGCAGCCCAAACATCAAATTTTGGTAATAAAACAGATTATGGATGGTATTTAAACGCGCCCCCAGTATCTCTCGGGTCTTATCAAGGTGCCGTAGATAGGATCGACTGTAATTTTGACAAGTATAACATTTGCACTGTTCATCAACGGCTCCAGTCGCTTGGGCATGCTCACTATTTCGAATTCGAACAACACCATTGCTGGTAAATAAATGGCCATTACGCGCATTTCGACTTGGCATGACACAATCAAACATATCAATTCCACGACGAACCCCTTCGACCAAATTCTCAGGTGTACCAACGCCCATCAAATACCGAGGTTTGTCCGCCGGTAAATGGGGATGCAAACCATCAAGAACCCGATACATATCCTCAACGGGTTCACCAACAGATAAACCTCCAATGGCATACCCATCAAATCCAATCGCCGTTAATCCTGCCAACGATTGTTGCCGCAAATCTTGATGCATTCCACCTTGCACAATTCCAAATAATGCATTCGAACTATCACCGTGCGCCGCCTTACTGCGTTTTGCCCAACGCAACGATAACAACATCGACTTTTCAACTTCGTCACGTTCAGCTGGAAATGGCGTGCATTCATCAAAAATCATCACAATATCCGAGCCTAAATCCCGCTGAACTTGCATAGACTCCTCTGGCCCCATGAATACCGAGCGACCATCGATTGGCGATTTAAAATGAACCCCCTGTTCGGTAATTTTTCGTAGCTCCCCTAAACTCCACACCTGAAAACCACCCGAGTCGGTTAATATTGGGCCAGACCAATTCATAAACCGGTGTAAACTACCATGCTTTTTAATAATCTCCGTGCCTGGCCTCAACATCAAATGAAACGTATTACCCAACACAATTTGAGCCCCCATAGCGGTCAACTCTTCAGGAGTCATGGCTTTAACTGTGCCATAAGTACCAACGGGCATAAATGCCGGTGTATCAACCACACCACGCTCAAACTGCAGTTGTCCCAAGCGCGCGTGATGCTCAGTCGCAAGTAATTTAAATTCCATAATTTGATACTGTCTCTAGTTATCGTGATTCAAGTTATTAATATAAGATTCGATAAACATCGCATCACCGTAACTGAAAAATCGATATTTTTCTTTAATCGCATGCTGATACGCCCGCCGAATATGCTCGCTACCTGCAAAAGCGGACACCAACATTAATAATGTTGATTCGGACAAATGAAAATTCGTGATTAAAGCATCAACCACTTTAAACTGATATCCGGGATAGATAAAAATATTAGTATCACCTTTAAATGCATGTAACTCTCCCGATGCTGCAGCCGTTTCTAAACAACGAACACTGGTTGTCCCTACCGCAATCACTCGACCACCATTTTTTTTGGTCTTTGTAATTTTATCACAAGTCTCTTTTGTTACATCAAGCCACTCGGTATGCATGTTATGCTCTGCAAGATTATCCACTCTAACCGGTTGATACGTGCCTGCTCCAACATGCAAAGTAACATAACTGGAGTCCACACCTAATTTTTTTAAAGACGCTAACAATTCCGGTGTAAAATGCAAACCGGCAGTAGGTGCTGCAACGGCACCCGGAACATCTGCATAAACTGTTTGATAACGTAACGCATCTGTTTTTGTATCATCACGCGCAATATAAGGTGGTAACGGCATATGACCACAACGAGTCAATAAAGACATCACCGTAACCGCACCCAATACCTTTAAAATAAAAAACTGCCCCTCACGTCCCGACACTTCCAGCTTAACGTTTTCATCAATAATGATGATCGTGCCGCTTTTGGCTGCTTTGTTTACCCGCATTTGAGCAATAAAAGACTGATCATCAATCATCCGCTCGACCACTATCTCAACCTTACCACCGGTATCTTTAAAACCAAAAAGCCGCGCAGGTATTACTTTGGTATTATTTAAAACCAGCAAATCACCCGCTGTTAAAAAGTCGGGTAAATCACTAAATCTTTTATCCTGTAATTGCAATTCATTCGGACGTGTTGTACTAAGGCACAACATACGACTCGCATCGCGTTCAGGGCACGGAAATTGAGCTATCAGCTCCTCGGGAAGATCAAATTGGAAATCGCTACGCAGTAACATTGGCGGATTTTAACAGAATTAGTTAATCCCGACATTGCCAATGAAATATTAATTTAACGGTTTTTTTAATAATCTTTTTCTAATATCTAGTATATTGCTGGAGCTTTACTTATAATGCCTCTCCAGACTATCAATCTTGGCAATAACGGCGGCGTGGTGAAATTGGTAGACACGCGGGATTCAAAATCCCGTTGGGGCAACTCAGTGTCGGTTCGAGTCCGACCGCCGCTACCATTATTATTCATTATCCGTATGTCGTAACGACTTATAATGATTTATCAAACCATTAGTAGAACTATCGTGTGTCGTTACCGGGTTATCATCTTGAAGCTCATCTAATACGCCTTTCGCTAACTGTTTACCTAATTCCACCCCCCATTGATCAAAAGAATTAATATTCCATACCACGCCTTGCACAAAAATTTTGTGTTCATAGAGGGCAATTAAGCTACCCAAGGTTCGAGGAGATAAGACTTTATAAATAATGGAATTCGTTGGTTTGTTGCCAGGAAATATTTTATGCGGTAATAGTTTTGATATTTCCTCGGCCGAATAACCTTGCTGTTTCATTTCATCAATTGCTTCTTGCTCAGTTTTACCGCGCATGAAGGCTTCAGTTTGAGCAAAAACATTCGACATTAATACCCGGTGATGTTCACGTATGCAATGAAAACTTGAGATTGGCGCAATAATATCAGCCGGAATTAATTTAGTGCCTTGATGAATTAATTGATAAAACGCATGTTGCCCGGTGATACCGAGTTGCCCAAAAATTATTGGGCCGGTTGAATAATCGTTAATTATATTTCCATCACGATCAACCCGTTTACCATTACTTTCCATATCAGCTTGGCGCAAATAATCTGAAAATAAATGCAAATGTTGATCATAAGGCAAAACCGCATGTGTTTCAGCAGCGAAGAAATTATTATACCAAATACCTAACATCGCTAATGTCACCGGTAGATTTTCTTCTAAAGGAGCCGTTCTAAAATGATTATCCATTTCAAAAGCACCTTGTAATAATTTTTCAAAATTATCCATGCCAATTGAAACTGCAATGGATAAACCAACAGTCGACCACAACGAATAACGGCCACCCACCCAGTCCCACATACTAAAAACATTATCAGCACTGATTCCTAATGTCACCGCTGCATCCACATTGTCAGTCGCAGCCACCACGTGTTTTGCTATGTCAGCAGGATCTTCAATTGATTTTTTTAACCACTTAATGGCGGTTGCTGCATTCAACATGGTATCCTGTGTGGTAAAACTTTTTGAAACCACAATGAATAATGTTGTTTCAGGCTTTAGCTTTTGCAATGTATCCCAGATATGACTTTCATCAACATTGGACACATAATGCATTTGAATATCGTGCAGCGCATACGGTTTTAATGCTTCCGTGACCATCACCGGCCCTAAATCCGAGCCACCAACGCCAATATTAACCACGTGTTTTATTGATTGACCAGTATAACCACGCCATTTTCGTGTACGAATCGATTCACTAAAATCCCGCATTTTATCAAGAGAAGCATTCACCCCCGGCATAATGTCTTTGCCGTCAACATAAATCGGTTTATTATCACGATTTCGTAATGCACTATGCAAAACTGCACGATTTTCAGTGTGATTAATGGCTTCACCACTAAACATGCGTTCAGCCCAGTCTTTAACTCCGGCCTGTTCTGCTAGATTATAAAGCAATGCCATCGTCGTTTTATTGATACGGTTTTTAGAAAAATCGAGTAGTAAATTATTAAATTTTAAAGAAAACGCATTAAAACGATTTGGATCTTCATCAAATAACTGGCGCATATGAATATCTTTAATATCATCAAAATGCGCAGCTAGTTCACTCCACGCTTTTGATTTAGTTAACTCACTGGTATTTGTCATAACGGTCTGATTTAAAATTTTGGATTTAATTAATGAATTCATATTTAGTCCACAATAATTAGATATAGTGAATTTGTCGCACAAAATAAGCACTACTGAATCAATATCTTAGCTATTTTACATTATCTTACTATCCTAGCACGAGATTTGATTTACTGCGTGATTTACATAAAAATGAACATTTCACAGACTCAAAATAGGCCTATAAGTAAAATTATCGGGTATAATGTTGTTTTACCTAAACAATGATCCCGATACGTATGAACTCCAAAACAGAAATAGAAGATATGACAGCTGATAATAATGACACTAATCGAACAAATAATACTCACCTTAATGATTCAGCTCTTCGTGCTAGAGTAAAGCTTTTTGGTAATATTCTTGGTGAAATTCTACATGAACACGCCGGTGGCAAGGTGTTTGAAGCCGTTGAGACATTACGTAAAGGCCACATAGATCTTCGCAAAAAAAATAATGAACAAAAAAGAGCCGAACTAGCCAAATTAGTCGAATCGCTCGATAGTGACACTGTGGTTCACGTTGTTCGTGCATTTAGCATCTACTTTAGTCTGGTCAATATAGCCGAAGAAGATTTTCTGCATACTAAGCGCCGACACCAAGTGAGTAAAGGTGAGAGATTATGGCAAGGTTCATTTAATGAAACATTACGTGAATTACATGAACAAGATATCAGCGCTGATCAATTACAACACGTATTAGATCGCATGGCATATATTCCAGTATTTACTGCTCACCCTACTGAATCTAAAAGACGAACAATACTAGAATCGCTACGTCGAATTTTTATCATATCTGAAAAATTAACGACTAAATCGACTCAAAATGAACAAGATGAAGTCATTGAAATTTTAAAACGTCATATTCAAATCTTATATAAAACCAATGAAGTGCGAGTTCGAAAACTTCAAGTTATTGATGAAGTAAAAAATGGTTTGTATTATTTTAGAGAATGTTTATTTAATGCAGTTCCGCAAACTTATCGTTCAATGGAAAAAGCATTAAAAGTTACTTACAATCGAGATAATGAGATTGTAAAAGTTCCTAGTTTTATGCAGTTTGGTTCATGGATTGGAGGCGATCGAGATGGTAACCCGTTTGTCAAACACAATACCACCGTACTTGCATTAAGAATGCAAGCACAAGCTGTTTTAGAAGAATACATTGATCGCGTTTCTAAACTAAGCCATGTTTTATCACATTCGATTCAATTCTGCGATCTTACCCAAGCCTTCAATACTGGCCTTGAAAAAGACGAAACAGAATTAAGTCAGTTATTTGATTCTAAAAGTAATCAATTTACCCAAGAACCTTATCGACGTAAATTATATTACATGCGTCATCGTCTACAGTGTCAGTTAGATCAAATAACTCGAAAAATAAATGATGAACCAGCGGCGACTAACACCATCCAATCGTGTGACTACAAAGACGAGCAAACATTTTTAGCTGATTTACGTTCAATGAGTGAATCATTACATCATCATGGTGACGGTAATGTTGCCGAGGGAACTTTAAAAGATTTAATAAGACTGGTTGAAACCTTTGGGTTCTTCTTATCAAAATTAGATATTCGACAAGAATCGACTATTCATAGCGATACAGTGGCTCAAGTATTTAACATAATCGACGGTAGTGATTACAACGCGATGGATGAAGCTACCCGTCTTACAAGCTTAGCTAACTTTATTAAACAATCGCCGCCTAAAATTGATTCCAGTTCGTTCACTGAACAGGCTATTGAAACTTTAGAGGTTTTTCGAGTTATCGCTGAAATGCGCGATGAAGTCAGTCAAAAAGCATTTGGTAGTTACGTAATATCCATGACCCATGCAGCTAGTCACATTATGGAAGTTATGTTCTTAGGCTGGTTAAAAGGTCTAGTTGCTATTAAACAAGATAACACACATTGTTATTTAAGCGTTTCACCATTATTTGAAACCATCGATGATCTTGCTCACATCGAACCGGTGATGACACAATTATTAGACAACGACGTTTACAACACCTTGTTACAAGCTTCTGGTAATACTCAAGAAGTCATGCTCGGTTATTCTGATTCCTGTAAAGACGGTGGCACATTGGCATCAGCATGGAACTTATATAATGCTCAAATGCGCATTACCGAATTAACTAAAAAGCGTAATATCAAACTTCGAATGTTTCATGGCCGTGGTGGCACAATAGGACGTGGTGGTGGCCCTACCCACGATTCTATTTTATCGCAACCCGATGGCACCGTTCATGGTGAAATTAAGTTTACCGAACAAGGTGAAGTACTTTCTTATAAATATAGTAATGAAGAAACGGCTGTTTATGAATTAGGGATGGGCTTAACGGGTTTGTTAAAAGCTAGCCGCAATCTCATCCAAACACCAGCCACTGTTGAAAAAGAATATAAAGATATTATGGCAACACTCGCGGATACCGGTGAACAAAGCTACCGAGTATTAACGGATCGTAGTCATGGTTTCTTAGATTATTTTTATGAGGCAACGCCCGTTAGTGAAATTGGTTTAATGAATATTGGCTCTCGTCCGTCACACCGAAAAAAATCCGACCGTTCTAAATCATCAGTACGTGCTATTGGCTGGGTATTTGCTTGGGCACAATCACGTCACACCTTACCGGCATGGTTTGGTATTGGCAGTGCATTAGAAAAATGGATTGATGGTCGCCCAGATAAACTTAAAAAACTACAAGAAATGTACCACAGATGGCCATTTTTTCGTTCATTATTGAGTAATGTGCAAATGGCACTTTATAAAGCCGACATGGACATTGCAAAATCGTATTCATCTTTATGTTTAAGTGAAGACACGGCAACCTCTATTCATCAAATAATTAATAATGAATATCAATCGACAGTTGAAAACGTATTAAAAATAGCACAATTAGATAATTTAATGGCTGAAACACCCGCGCTAGCGTTATCTTTAACACGGCGTAATCCGTATCTTGATCCATTAAACCAAATTCAATTAACGTTATTAAAACGTTATCGTGATGAATCGTTAAGTGATGAAGAACGTGAATTGTGGTTAAATCCGTTATTACGTAGCATCAATGCAATTGCAGCAGGAATGCGTAATACCGGATAGCTAAATTTTTTTGGGGTAACACTAGGAACCCCAACAAACGAAATTGGATACAACACCAATTATAGAATTAAGCGACTTGGACTGGAATGGAGTTTTTGCAATGAGTTATAGCATTGCTTTCATCAAGATAAACTAAAGTAGGTTGATAATTTGCTAATTCTTGTTGATTTAAAATCACATAAGCCGCGATAATAATAATATCTCCGGGATCGGCCTTATGAGCAGCAGCCCCATTAACAGATATGATACCGGAATTATCTTGAGCTCGAATAGCATAAGTCGAAAATCGATTACCATTGCTAATATTATAAATTTCAATTTTTTCGTATTCTAAAATGCCAGCAGTATCGAGTAAATTACCATCGATAGCGCAAGAACCCTCATATTCAAGTTCGGAATGCGTAACAGTGGCGCGATGCAGCTTGGCTTTTAACATAGTACTTTGCATGGTTTTGCGAAACTCTTTTTGTATAACTTCTTGATTATTCTTAACAACTCAAGGATCAAGGTCAATATAATGTCACTATGCTTGAAATTATACACAATATTGTCCCCAGAAACCTCATTTCGACACAGAAAATGATGTATTTTGCAGCAGGTTTAATCACACCCCACTACAAAACATAGCACAATTTATATCCGTAAATTATCAAGTAAGCGCACTCCAGACAACCAAGCAGCAACCAAAATAATACGTTGAAAGCTATTATCAGCAGAACTGCGTTGTAAATTATCATAATCACAAACCACCAAATAATCTACTTGAAAACCCGAATTTGTTAATTCTAAAATACCGGCGGCAGTGATTGAATCATAATCGTGTTCGCCAGCATTTATTTGCTCACGAATAGAATTTAAAATAGTAAATAGTAATGCTGCTTTATTGCGATCTTCGACAGTCAAATTTGTATTTCGTGAACTCATTGCCAAACCATTGTCTTCACGAATCGTTTTTGATGAAATGATTTTAACTGGAAAGCTTAATATTTCGGCCATTTTTCGAATAATCAGTAATTGCTGAAAATCTTTCTCTCCAAAAATAGCCACATCAGGATTAACAAGCTCAAATAATTTTTTGACGACAGTAATAACACCCGAAAAATGACCCGGTCGAGATTCACCTTCTAAAGTAGTAGACAAAGATGATAATTCAGGCAACTCAACACGAGCCGCTTCACTACCATCCGGATAAATATCATCAACTGATGGTATAAAAAGAATATCAACCTCATTATTTTCACAACACTGAATATCATTCTCTAGTGTTCGAGGATAATTAATTAAATCATCAGTCTGATTAAACTGCAAAGGATTAACAAAAATACTAACGATAACTATCGCAGCATGCTGATGAGCAATGCTAACTAAATTTAAATGACCATTATGCAAATTTCCCATGGTAGGCACAAAGGCAATTGTTTTTTTGATTTTTTGAAAACCATCAACTAATTCAAATAACTCAGTTGCACTATTAATAACTAACATACAATTAAGACATCTAAACTATTTATAACTGTGTTCAGCAGCAGGGAAACGTCCATCACGAACAGCCGTTACATAATTAGTGATAGCAGATTGAATACTACCATTGGATTCCACTAAAAAATCTTTACTAAAACGCGGACGTTTGCCACTGGTGATACCCAACATATCGTATAACACCAACACTTGACCATCACAATCAGCACCCGCGCCAATTCCAATAGTCGGTATATCAAGACTATTGGTAATTTTTGTTGCAAGTGATGCAGGAACACATTCTAAAACCAACATATCAGCACCAGCTTGTTGTAAAGCAATAGCGTCATTTAGAATTGACTCTGCCTGAGAATCATCACGACCTTGCACTTTATAACCACCCAGTTTATGAATGGATTGTGGCAATAATCCAAGGTGCGCGCAGACGGGAATACTGTTGTCAGAGAATGCTTTTACAATATTTAATCGAACAGCCCCCCCCTCCAGTTTCACCATGTGAGCACCACTTTGTTTCATTAATTTCCCTGCATTTTTTAATGCTAAACTTTCAGTAGCGTAAGATAAAAAAGGTAAATCAGCAACCACTAAGCAGTTTTTTGATGCGCGGTGCACCATACTAGTATGATATAACATTTCAGTCATGGTTACAGGCACAGTACTTTCTTTTCCTTGAACAACCATACCTAACGAATCGCCCACTAAAATAACTTCACAACCAGAGTTTTCGATGAGTTGCGTAAAACTCGCATCATAAGATGTTAGCACTGAAATTTTATCACCCGATTTTTTCATCTGGTTTAATTTTGTTACTGTTATTAATTCGTTTTGATTCATATTATAATGCTATTGCTGGTGTTGGATTAAAATAGTGTCGCCCCGAAGTAATTCGATTGATCTGCTCTAAAAGCAATATATAATCAGTTTCATTTTCTGCAAAATTTATTTCTGCTGCATTTATAATTAACAGTGGTGCTTGAGTATAATTATAAAAAAAATCAGTGTACTTTTCGACTAGTTTTTCGAGATACTTTATAGAAAGTTGCTTCTCATAATTTCGATCACGCTTATTAACCCTTTTCTGCAATACATCAACCGGTGCTTGCAAATAAATCACCAAATCTGGAACCGGTGCATCGATAGTAACATGCTCATACACCTGCTCATAGAGTTTGTATTCTTCATGATTTAAGGTAACTTGTGCAAATAAGCGATCTTTTTCCATAATAAAATCAGCAACTCGAACAGGTTGAAATAAATCAGTTTGTCGAATTTCTTGTAATTGCTTAACACGCTGAAATAAGAAAAACAATTGTGCTTGAAAGGCGGCTAATTCAGGTGTTTGATAAAATTGCTCTAGAAACGGGTTTTCATCTGCGCCTTCTAATAAAAGTTCATAACCAAAACTCTCTGCCAGTTTTTTTGCCAAGGTGGTTTTACCAACACCGATTGGCCCTTCGACCACTATAAAATTTCGCTTCATGTTAGTTTTTCAATATCTTGTTTTCCCATTAATTTCACGTGCTCACTTAGTGCAACTCCATTGGGAAGAATTAATGTTGGTTCAATTTCTAATAAAGGATACAGGACGAATGCCCGAATATACAACCCTAGATGAGGAATTTTTAACCTATCGCTATTAACCCGTTGTTGACCATAAAGCAAAATATCCAAATCAAGGTTTCTTGCGCCCCATCTAACATTCCGAATGCGACCGTGTTTTTGTTCGATATCTTGCAATTTATCTAAGACGTCAATAGCCTTTAAATTACTTTCAATTTTGATGACTGAATTATAATAATCAGGTTGGTCTTGCGGCCCCATTGGTGGCGTTTTATAGAGAGAGGAATTTATAATAAAATTACAATTCTTAAGTGATTTTATCTCATCAGTGGCATCGTTAATCTGTTGTCTCGGTTGGTCTAAGTTACTGCCTAAACCAATATAGATACTTTGTTTATCCATCATGATTGTTAACTAGATTGAGACTTACACCGGAGAGCTTTTACTGCTACTTTTAGAACTACTTTTACTTTTAGATTTACGTTTCTTACGACGTTTTTTAGGATTTTTATCCTTAACTTTAGTCAATAGTTCTTTTTGAAGGTTCTCATCTGCAACTTGAAAATCAGTCCACCACTCACCTAATTCTTCTAAAGACTGCTCACCACTGGAAATTCGTAATAATAAAAAATCATAAGCCGCTCGAAAACGAGGATTTTCAAGTGTACGAAACGCCCTTTTACCCCTTCTATTTGATAACCGCGATTGCATAACCCAAATTTCACGCATCGGCGTTTGAAACCGACGTGGTATTGAAACAGTATCAATCTGGCGCTTAATTACAATATCACCCGCCAGTTGCAATGCTTGTACCTCAGGCATACCAGATTCAATTAAGCGATGAGCTTCAATTTGCACAGCAGACCACAATATCGCAGCAAACAAAAATGCCGGAGTAACCGGTTTTTTACTCGCAATGCGAATGTCAGTATTTTTAAGTGCTTGTGTAATAAAGGTATTGGTGTAACTCGAATTTGATATAAGTTGCTCAGCAGCTACTGGAAATAAATGGCAAAACAAACCGTGTTTTACGATTAATTCATAATTTTTTTCTGCATAACCTTCAAGAAATAATTTAAGCATTTCATCAAATAGCCTTGCAGCAGGAACACCTTGAAGTCGATGACCTAAATTTTGAATTTGCGTAACTATTTCGTCTGGAATATCAAATTTTAACTTCGCTGCAAAACGCGTTGCCCGTAACATTCGAACCGGATCTTCTGTAAAGCGGGTTTCAGGATCACCAATTAGCTTGAGAATTTTATTTTCTAAATCAACAGCACCATTAACACGATCAACCACACTAAAATCAGCAATATTATAATACAAAGCATTAACCGTAAAGTCACGACGTACCGCATCATCTTCGAGCGTACCATACACGTTATCTCTAAGAATCATACCATCATCATGGGTTAAGCCAACTGTTTCATCGGTTGATTTGGAGTGATGCGCACGAAAAGTAGCAACTTCAATTATTTCGCGTCCAAAATGAACATGAGCCAGTCTAAATCGACGGCCAATTAAACGACAGTTTCTGAATAATTCATTAACTTGCTCAGGATGAGCATCTGTTGCAACATCAAAATCTTTGGGACGTAAGCCGAGTAATAAATCTCTAACGGCACCACCAACAAGATAAGCAGAAAAACCTGCATTTTTTAAGCGATATAAAACTTTTAAGGCATTATCGCTGATATTTTGCCTTGAAATTGTGTGTTTATCCCGAGGAATAATGACTGTAGAAGTGCTAATATTTTTACCTTATGTATCTTATTTTAACTGCAGATACAATAACATAATCAAGCATTTATACTAAGAACTAAATATCGCTTAGATATCTCTTCGTTCCCAAGTATCTTCTAGTATCTTACGTCGGTCTTTACCTGTGCGTCGTGGGTCTTTATTAGGTTCAAATCGAATCATATCTCGTCGCTCAACGGTTTTTCGTCGTTCGTCAAATCGTCGATTTGGCCCAGAATATTCTGGAGTCGCTATCATCACAACATCTTTCTCCTCGTCCATTAGTTAAAGTTTATGTTAAGAATAACTATCGGTCAAAATTTATTTAAATTTCATTATATATCATAAACATACCAATCCTAGGCTTTTAATAAAATCCTATAAATTCGACGTATTTGTTAAACATTTCATGATTATGCCGATAATTGATTTAGCAGAGACAACTACGCTAAGGACATATTTGAATGAGCGAGCAACCTACAATTTTGATTATCGATGACAGTCGTGTATCACGCATGATGATTAAATCAATAATCGTGGACAACCACGATTCGTGGAATATTCTAGAGGCAGCCAATGCCGATGAAGCTATCACCATTAGTGAAAAAAATGATATCCAGCTAATGATCATCGATTACAACATGCCAGGAAAAACCGGTCTGGAAGTTGCCGGTGATTTAATTCGACTGCATCCCAAAGCCCACAAATTTATGCTAAGCGCGAACATACAAGATGCGATACGAGAAAAAGCAGAACAACTTTCTTTAAAGTTTGTTTCTAAACCAATTACTGAAGATCGTATCAAAAGCATTATTTCGGTATTGGAGTAAATAATGACGATGTTAACAGAGATACAATTAGACTCATTAACTGAGATAATTAATATTGGCATGGGTCAAGCTGCTGATTCATTAAGTAAAATGCTTAATGAAGAAATTGATTTATCCGTCCCTGAAATATTGTTCTTAAAACAAAGTCAAGCGGCTGAATATTTAGATAAAAATGCAAGGAGAAATTTTAGTGGCGTGGCACAACAATTTGACGGATTAATCAATGGTGATGCTTTTTTATTGTTTCCCGAAGAAAAAAGCCTAGACCTTGTTCGCTTGTTGTTAAAAGATTCTACACCTCTTGAAGATATCACCGAAATGGAACAAGAAGCATTATGTGAAATTGGTAACATTATTTTAAACGCCGGGTTAAGTAGCTTGTCAAATTTTCTTAAAACAGAATTAGGTGGCACAATTCCAATTTATCAATATGGTAATGGTGATAAAATATTATCAACATCGACATCAATTGAATCGAATTCATCAAATATACTTTTCATTCATGTCGACTTTGGAATTGAAAAAAATGATCTAAATGGTTATATCGTATTTATATTAACTGTCGACTCAATTCAATGTCTGACACGAGCAATTGATCAGCATATAAATAAAATAATGCGGGCTTAAGACTATGGATAAAGCCATTTCAAATTTACTACCTTACATCGTTAATAACAACGATAGCGGTATAATTGTTTTAAATAATGAACTTAAATCTGTTTTGATCAACGACTGGATAATAAAACATGCGAATTTAACAAAAAATAAATTGCTAAACCAAGATATAATTTCGTTATTCCCAAAAATCAAAGATCAACGTCTTCATACCGTAATTGATGAAGCCATAAAATTAGGTCGCTCATCACTACTTTCTCAAGCGCTACATAAATCACCTTTACCGTTGTACCAAGATTCCATCATCCACGGCACAAAAAAATTAATGCTGCAACGAATCACGATAAAACCGATTAAACAAAACGAACAAACTTATTGTTTAATCCAAGTTTTTGATCTAAGCGCAGCAGTAGAAAGAGAAAATCTATTAAAAGCCACTGCAAAAAAAGCCAAAATATCGAAAGAACAAGCTGAATCATTATCTAAAATAAAAACAGAATTTGTTTCAACAATTAGCCATGAATTACGCACACCTTTAACTTCAATTACTGGATCAGTTGGGTTAATTTTAGGTGGGGCAACCGGTAATATTTCAACAGAAACAACTGCAATGCTAGAAATAGTCCACCGTAATTCGAATCGATTATTAAAGTTAATTAATGAGCTCCTAGATATTCAAAAAATCGAATCGGGTACTGTTGAATATAATTTTAAATCAACAAAACTAACACCAATCATATCCAATTGTATTGAAATGAATAACGCCTATGCTGATAAATTTGATATAAAATATAACTTCATATCAAGCAAAGGTGATTTTAATGTTTACATTGACCAAGAAAGGATAAGCCAGGTTATTTTAAATTTACTCAGCAATGCAACAAAATTTTCAGAAAAAAACAGCACCATTACGATAAAAACTGAACAAACTGCTAAAAATGTAAGAATTATTTTTACAGATAATGGGCCAGGGATTCCTGAAAGTTTTAAAAATAAAATATTCACTAAATTCGCACAAGTAAACTCTGAAGACAACCGAATGTATGCGGGTTCAGGGCTTGGACTTTGTATTTGTAAATCAATAATAGAACATCACAATGGAAAAATAGATTTTTATAATAATAGTAAAGGCGCTACATTTTATTTTGATTTACCACTCGAAAAAACCAAACACCCATCAAATATTACACATAATTAGTTTAACATTTAAAATCTAAGGTTAATGCTTGTTTAATATTATCACAGATTAAATTATCTACTGTTAAATTTTTATGATCTGAACCTATTTTAATAGCAGCTCCGTTGCATGCAGCTAAAGTCATCTGCTCTGTAAATTCAAATCTCATAAAATGAACCGCCGAAGTTTTTTCAGCATTATCACGTTCCATATCTTCATCGGCAATGGCCATGACTTTATCAAAACCTTCAATTTGCACCCAAATAGCATCCTCTATACCTATCAACTTTTCTAACGCAAGTCGACGTTCGGCAACATCTGCATATTCAATCATAAAAGTTGCTTTTAGATTTTGTCCATTTGGAATTAAAGGGTTATATGCACTTAACTCTTCATCTATCGCAGCCTGTTCAAATATTTTTTCAATTCGTAACATTTCTTGAATTTGATATTGGATGGTTAACTGGTCTTCAAAATACAAAGTGGCATTATCACCTAGCGCTACTCGTCTATTTTTTTTATGCGCCATGACTTTACTTCTAAATTTATCACGCTCTTTTGAATATGTTTCTAAAGTCATTAAATCTGCATGTGTTAATTGAGTCATTTTTGATTCCATTGTTAATATATCTTAAATAATTTTATTAAATACCATAAGCTTTACGTAATAAACTAATAGTATGTATTGAGCTACTGCTATCCTGCAAACCATTTTTAATTTGGTGTCCAGCCATAGGACAATCACTTGTATAATAATTTGCATTTTCCTGCTTCACTCGATTAACCACCGGTTTCGCAATTTTCATCGATATTTCATGAAATTCTTTTTTAACAGCATAGGTTCCATCATGTCCAGAACATCGTTCAATTGGTGTAACTTGAGTATCAGGTATTAAATTAAAAATATCACGCGTTTTCAGCCCAATATTTTGTACACGCTGATGACAAGCTACTTGATAAGCTACTTTACCCAGTGAACTGTTAAAATCTGTTTTAAATAAACCATCTTTATGGCGTAAAAACAAATACTCAAAGGGATCAAAAATGGCTTTTTTAACGGCTTGAACATTAGCATCATTTGGAAACATCAATGGCAACTCTTGTTTAAACATTAATACACATGATGATACTGGTGCAACAATATCCCAACCTTGATGAACCAAATCGATAAGTTGATGAATATTATTGTCTTTGGCTTTTTTAACCGCATCTAAATCGCCAAGTTCTAATTTTGGCATACCACAACATTGCTCTTGTTTTATCGTAGTCACTTCGATGCCATTATGTTGATAGATTGCAATTAAATCTTCAGCGATATGAGGCTCATTATAATTCGCATAGCAAGTAGTAAATAAAACAACCTTGCCTTTGGTTTTAGTTCCAGCTTGAGTTAAATTTGTATTTGATTTTATAATTGAGTTTTTAATTCTGTCGCGTAACGTCTTACTCTCGTAACGAGGTATAACGGCATTATGGTGCACGCCCAAAACAGGCTCAAGCATTTTGCGAGCCGTGTCGTTTTGATTTACAAAATTAACCACAGAATTAATAATGGGAAAACTGGCGGCTTTGCCTACAAAATCAGTGGATGACAGTATTTTATTACGAATACTCGTATTATGTTTTTTAAAATGTACGGCTTTAGCTCTTAACATTAAATGCGGAAAATCCACATTCCATTCATGAGGAGGAACATACGGACATTTTGTCATATAACACAAGTCGCACAAATAACAATGCTCAACAACCTTCCAATAATCTTTTTTCAAAATGCCATCAACTTCAAAAGTATCAGACTCATCAACTAAATCAAATAGCGTTGGAAAAGCGTTGCATAAACTAACACAACGTCGACAACCATGACATATATCGTAAACACGTTCCAATTCTTTGAATAATGATCCTTCATTGTAAAAATCAGAATTTGTCCAATCGATAGCGTGCCGTGTTGGTGCTTCTAAACTGCCTTCTCGTGGAATAGTTGTTTTTGATGACATTTTTAATTACCTTTTATAATCTTAATTTTTTGATGTCACAAAAAATTAAGCCGGTAGTAATACCGGCCTAATTTTTATATCGTTTACAACATTAATAATTAATCATCAAGATTATCTAATGCTTTTTGGAAACGATTAGCATGTGAACGCTCAGCTTTTGCTAACGTTTCAAACCAATCAGCAATTTCATCAAAATTTTCTTCACGAGCAGCTTTAGCCATACCTGGATACATATCGGTATATTCGTGGGTTTCACCCGCTATTGCAGCTTTCAAGTTGTCACCGGTTGGTCCAATTGGTAAACCAGTTGCAGGATCACCTGTTTGCTCTAAATATTCCAAATGACCATGGGCATGTCCAGTTTCACCTTCTGCTGTTGAACGAAAAACAGTTGCTACATCGTTATAACCTTCCACATCAGCTTTGGCTGCGAAATATAAATATCGTCGATTTGCTTGTGACTCACCGGCAAAAGCATCTTTTAAATTTTGTTCTGTTTTGCTACCTTTTAATGACATTTTCATGACCTCCTTCAAAATTAAGTTACTGAGTTGTGATGGAATTTTATCAAAAAATTCAGTTTAGACTCAGTCTAATAACTGAACAAAATATTACGTGGTTCCCTAAATTTTGTCAATGCTCGTTAACCCTAACCCTCCAATATTAAAATAGATTATTATTTATTTTTCAGCTATTTCATAAATACCGTATAATAGTTTAAAAAGTTTCATTATAAAGAACCTAATCAGTATTTTACGAAGAAATTATTTATCGCAATATTTAACATACTTACATATTATGGCAACGAAAAAAAAATCAAAAAAATCCAATTCAAATGCAGATTTCAACTTTGAGACCGCGTTAGAAGAACTTGAACAGCTTGTTGAAAAAATGGAACAGGGGGAATCTAGCCTTGAAGAATCACTCGTTGATTTCGAGCGTGGTGTACTATTAACCCGCCAATGTCAGGAATCACTAAAATCGGCAGAGCAAAAAGTTCAAATATTGTTGGAACAAAATGGCCAACAAATTCTGAACAATTTTGACGATGAATAATCAATATAATAAATAAAAGCGGTACCTAAAATTGCACTTAAATGAACAAATGTCTCAATGGCGACTTCATGTTGATACCGCCATGGAAAACTGGTTACCTCAAGAGTTAACCAACCCGATTAACTTGCACCAAGCAATGCGCTATTCAGTATTAAATGGCGGCAAACGAATACGTCCAATTTTGGCATATGCCACAGGCGAAAGCTTTGGCGCATCGGCTAAAAATATCGATGTGCCAGCAAGTGCAATCGAACTAATTCATGCCTATTCACTAATCCACGATGATCTACCCGCGATGGACGATGACGATTTACGCCGAGGCCGTCCCACCTGCCATATTGCCCATGGTGAAGCGATGGCCATTCTTGCTGGTGATGCCCTACAAGCCTTAGCATTTCGTATTTTGAGTCATTACGGTGATGATTTATCCAATGACCAACGAATCGATATGATCAAAATATTAACCTTAGCCAGCGGTTCCCGCGGAATGGCTGGTGGACAAGCAATTGATCTTGATTCAGTCGGTAAACAAATTACCATATCTGAACTCGAGAATATGCATATTCATAAAACCGGTGCGTTAATTCGAGCGAGTATTAACATGGGCGCTTTATGCGCCAGCAGAATAACCGAGGCAGAACTAAAAATTCTCGATCATTATGCCAAATGCATTGGTCTGGCATTTCAAATTAAAGACGATATTTTAGATGTAGAAAGTGACACCCAAATATTAGGCAAAACTCAAGGTGCTGATGCGGCAAAAAATAAGCCAACCTACCCTTCTTTAATTGGCATGACAGAATCAAAAAAACTAACAAAAGAACTGCTAGAACAATCATTAAGCAGCTTAGAAAAGCTCAATTTACAATCAACTCGGTTAGAGCAATTAGCGCACTTTATCATAGAGCGAAATCATTAGTGATATCAGGTCAGCTACGGTATATTACAGGTCTATAAATAATCAAGTCGCTTTGTTCTAATGACCATAAACCCATTTTATCCACTGCTAAGTGAAATTAATAGTCCTGATGATGTAAGGGACTTATCACCAGAATTACTGAAGCAACTCGCTGACGAGCTACGAAGTTTTACCATTGAGTTGGTTAGTGAAACAGGAGGCCATTTGGCATCAAGCCTTGGCACGGTTGAACTGACGATTGCACTACATCATATCTATAACACACCGGATGACAGACTGGTGTGGGATGTTGGTCATCAAGCATATCCCCATAAAATTTTGACCGGTCGCCGCGATAGGATGTCCTCGATTCGACAAGAAGGTGGTTTAGCCGGCTTTCCAAAACGAACCGAGAGTAAATACGACACCTTTGGTGTGGGTCATTCGAGTACTTCAATCAGTGCTGCCTTGGGGATGGCTATCGCAGCACAACATCAAAAAATTGATAGACGAGTGGTTGCCATTATAGGCGATGGCGCAATGACCGCAGGTATGGCTTTTGAAGCCTTAAACCATGCTGGAGTACTCGACGCCAATTTACTGGTTATCCTCAATGACAATGAAATGTCGATATCACCCAATGTTGGAGGTTTATCCAATTATCTTGCTAAGGTATTATCAGGTAGCCTTTATTCCACAATGCGTGAAGGCAGTAAGAAAGTTTTAGGGACAATTCCAACAGTCTGGGAACTTGCTCGGCGTGCAGAAGAACACATGAAAGGCATGGTGATACCCGGGACTTTATTCGAAGAGTTGGGTTTTAATTATATAGGACCAATTGATGGTCATGACTTAAAAACCTTAACCACCACACTAGGTAATTTACGAAAACTCAAAGGCCCGCAATTCCTGCATATTGTGACTAAAAAAGGTAAGGGGTATCCACCCGCAGAAGAAAATCCCTGCACTTACCATGGTGTTGGGCCATTTGATGCTGAGACTGGTGCTATCCATAAAAAATCACAAAGCGGTCCAAGCTACACTCAAATTTTTTCAGATTGGTTATGTGATATGGCCGCACATGACGATAAGCTAGTAGCAATAACACCAGCCATGCGCGAAGGTTCGGGCTTGGTTCGATTTTCAGATGAATTTCCAAATCAATATTTTGATGTTGGCATTGCCGAGCAACACGCAGTGACATTAGCTGCAGGAATGGCATGTGATGGTTTAAAACCCGTTGTTGCAATATACTCAACATTTTTACAACGCGCCTATGATCAACTGATTCACGATGTTGCAATCCAAAATTTAGACATTTTATTTGCAATCGATCGAGCCGGAGTTGTTGGCCCTGATGGCCCAACTCATGCAGGTAGTTTTGATTTAAGTTTTATGCGCTGCATACCTAACATGACCATAATGGCTCCAGCCAATGAGCAAGAGTGTCGCACCATGTTATCCACTGGTTTTAAACATACTGGTCCCTGTGCCGTTCGTTATCCGAGAGGACCCGGACCCGGCGTAGCAGTCAATACAGCATTAGATACAATAGAAATTGGCCAAGCTGAACCACGGCGACAGGGTTCAAAGATTGCCATATTATCTTTTGGCATTACCTTGAGCGCTGCACTTGAAGCTGCCGACATACTCGATGCAACCGTCATCAATATGCGGTTTATAAAACCACTCGATACAAACTTAATTTTAGAAATAGCAAAAAGTCACGAACTCATCGTTACCATTGAAGATAATGCCATACAAGGTGGTGCTGGTAGTGCCGTTAACGAATGTTTGGCACGCCACGATCTACCAATACCCGTCAGAAACTTAGGGTTACCTGATCAATTTCAAGAACATGCGAGTCGAGAAGCATTATTAGTTGATGCGTGTCTCGATTGTAATGGTATAATAAAGTCCGTAGAAGGATTTTTAAATCATTTAACTCTAACTAAACATGCCTCACTAGCTTAAACCTTTTCAGAAATACTAATATGACTGCTTTATACACCATGAAAATAATTACGGATTTTTCAGCCGCGCATTTACTACGAGGCTATCCAGGCGTTTGTAGCCGACTGCATGGTCATAATTGGAAAGTCGAAGTACAAGTTAAAGCACGTGTATTAGACGAAATCGGCATGGGCTTGGATTTTTCAGATATAAAAAAAGCCACGAAACAATTAATAGGTAGATTGGATCATCGAAATTTAAATGACATACCGCCTTTTGATAAAATAAATCCAACAGCGGAAAATGTATCAGCCTATTTGTATGCTGAATTATCTAAAACAATTAATACCGATCAAATTAAAGTTGACGCTATAACACTATGGGAAACCGAACGCGCTTGCGTAACGTATTCTGAGGAAGATTAAAATGACTGCAACGACCACTGACACCATTGCCGACGTTCAAAATGATGCCGATACCCGACGCATCCCGATAAACAAAGTTGGAATTAAAGATATTCGTCACCCCGTTCGAATTCGTGAACGTAATGGTAAGGATCAACATGTTGTTGCAAACTTTAATATGTATGTTGATTTACCCCATAATTTTAAAGGCACACACATGTCTCGATTTGTTGAGATATTAAATAATCACGAGCGTGAAATTTCAATTGATTCCTTTAAAACCATGTTACAAGAAATGGCCATTCGTCTTGAAGCCAATGCCGGTCATATCGAAATGCTATTTCCTTATTTTGTTAATAAAGCAGCCCCTGTCACGGGTGTCGAAAGCTTGTTAGATTATGACGTGGAATTCATTGGCGAAATTGTTAATGGTGAACACAAAATGAAAGTTAAAGTTGTCGTTCCCGTTACCAGCTTATGCCCCTGTTCTAAGAAAATTTCAGCCTATGGTGCACACAACCAACGTTCACACGTTACAATCACTGTTGAAATAAAAGATTTTATGTGGATTGAAGAGCTTATCGAATTAGTCGAAAAAGAAGCATCGTGTGAACTTTATGGTTTATTAAAACGTCCAGATGAAAAACACGTGACCGAACGTGCCTATGATAACCCTAAATTTGTAGAAGATATGGTGCGCGATGTTGCCGCTAGACTAAATGAAGAACCACGCGTGCTCTCTTATATTGTTGAATCAGAAAATTTTGAATCAATTCACAATCATTCAGCATACGCTTTAATTGAACGAGATAAAAGCATAAGCTTAGACCTAAGTAATTAACCTAAAATAAATAATAATTAATACTTGGTTTTAAGTAGCATCATGCCACCTTTACGTGTCATTTCAAGCCGATTTAAAAATGAATTACCTAATAACACCGTTGTAGGAGAATCTCCTTCTATAACAGAACCTTGGATATTCAATAATCTAATATCACCAACTTGAACCGTTTTTAATTTTAAATTATACGTTTCAACCATGCCATTAGCCGTACTTGCCCAGGATTTATTACCAATATAACGATAATCAATTCCCAATTTATTCGCGGTGGACGAATTCATGACGACAAGACTAGCACCAGTATCAACCATAAAATTAATCGGTTGACCATTGATCGAACCCGATGTTAAATACATACCATTTTTAGGCCAAATTTGCGCTTGAGATTGTTTATCGCGCGTGTATTTAGTGCTTATATGAGTACCAAGAGCATGCGACTCGCGTTGCCCATTAATTTCAAAAATGGCTTCCTCACTATTGGCTTTAATTAATTTTATTCCTTCTGCAGAAACTTCGCCATTACGCAATTTTCGTTTTTGGCCATCAACAGTAATAATAGCCATGCCATTAAATAACCCTAATACAACAATATCCGCAGCGAAGATATTGTAAACAAAAAAACTTAATGCCAATGATAAAATAAATTTAGAATAGCGCATTTTAGAATAACCTGTTATTTAATAATTTCCACCTTACTACTTTTATTATCAACTAAATTTATTTCAAGTTTAGTTGGACTCCATTTATGTACCGTATCATGGGCTTCAATAAAAACCACTTTGATATTATTAGGAATATCCACTCTTGACAAACTTCGAGTAAAAGGCTGTTCATTCACATGCGGATGATATAATGTTCTTTTAGCTATTTCTTTTCCATTGACATCAACAATCCGCCAGGCATCAGCATAATGCTTCCACCCCGTATCGTTGTGTTTTAACGTCACATCAACCGACCAACTTACACCAACTGCTCGGAACACTGCTTTTTCTATTGCAACTTCATTAGCATAAAGTAAATTCGTACTCATGAGTGATACAAAAACAACTGCCAATGATAAATATTTTCTTAAACCAAAACACATAGTTAAACCTCATCTGTAGATAATAAGTTTAGACCTTATTTTAAATAATTGTATTTCTAAAACAAAGCTATCGAGTTTATTGTATCAAATATCCCGAAATAAATTAGTATATGCATACATACTAAAGCATACACTCCGGCTAAAACATCATCAATCATAATCCCAAAGCCACCACTTACTTTTTCATCTAAAATATGAATCGGCCAAGGTTTAAAAACATCGAATACTCTAAACATAAAAAAACCAACGACTATATAAACCCAACCAGAGGGCAGCGCAATCATCGTAATAAAATATCCGACAAATTCATCCCATACAATGGCTCCATGATCATGCACACCTAATGCCTTAGAAGTAACATCACAAATATACACCCCCAGCGCAAAAGTCAAAGCGACCATCATCAAATAATAACCAATTGGTAGCGACTGCATGTAATAATAAAAAGGAATGGCTGCTAGTGTACCAAAGGTTCCCGATGCAAACGGTGATAAGCCACTACCAAAACCAAAACTTAATAAATGAATCGGGTTTAATAGCAGTTTAAATGGCACAGCCGCTCTAAAATATTTAATCATGTTATTTTTACTCTTTAAAATGCTCATATCCACTATTTTGATAATTGAATGGTTTATTATCAAAATAACATTTAACTATTTTATCTTTATCAATCACACCAATTTTAGTTATTGGTATTTCAAGTTGTTTAGAAATAATATCAATAGCCGAGCGATATTTTTTGGCTGCGGTAAAACACAATTCATAATCATCACCAGAACCAAGAGCCATTTGATAATAATTTTCTCGTAAGCCACTATTTTTAAGTTCAATCGAAACAGGGAGTTGTTCAATATTAATCGTTGCACCACAGCCACTTAATTTAGTAATGTGTGTTAAATCTGCTAATAAACCATCGGAAATATCAATACAAGCATTTGCAAATGGCGCTAACAGTTGTCCAAGCTCAACCCGTGGCGATGGACGATTTAAACGTTTTATTAAATAATCTATATTTGTATCACTCAAATTAAGTTTATTTTTTATCGCGACTAATCCAGCACCGGCATCACCAAGAAAACCCGAAACATAAATATCATCATCAACGAGTGCTGAATGTCGATACATCACATTATTTTTATCCGTATAACCCGCTATTTGTAGCGTAATACTAAGATGCCCTTTCGTTGTATCACCACCAACTAAATCAATATCATATTGCTGAGCAAGATCAAATAACCCTTGTGAAAATTCGTTAACCCACGATGAATTACTTTCTGGTAAAGTAAGCGCCAAAGTAAACCACGCAGGTGTTGCCCCCATAGCAGCTAAATCACTTAAATTAACGGCTAACGATTTATAACCAACATCATAAGCCGTTGTTGAAATAGGAAAATGAACACCAGATAATAAAGTATCCACCGATATTACCAGCGTTGATTGATTAGACACATCGATAACAGCAGCATCATCACCGATGCCCTTGATGATGCTACTTGATTTGCATTGCTGCTTATTAAAATATCGTTCGATTATTTGGAATTCTGACTCGACTATTAAATGGGATGTTGAATTGGGCATCGTAAAGAATCGCAAATAATATTATGAAGATTTTTTTGATCGCGCCTTCACTTCGAGTTCACGTTCAATTAACGCAATTTTATCAAGCACGCCATTAATAAATTTATGCGCATCTTCTGCTCCAAATGTTTTAGCCAGTTCAATCGCTTCATTAATAACCGCACGGTAAGGCACATCAGGACGATGTGATAACTCATAACAACCTAATAACAAAATTCCTTTTTCAATTGGATCAATATCGCTATAAGAACGAGATATATAAGGAACTATTTTAGCTTCTAACTCAGA
>VAPM010484847.1_pt1 | contig 47325 bp, 42 predicted proteins | sample 3395091 | NCBI WGS metagenome assembly VAPM01 (sample SAMN08290445, study PRJNA428436) | hydrothermal vent metagenome | isolation source: Deep-sea hydrothermal vent chimney 3 | place: Pacific Ocean: Juan De Fuca Ridge
TAATTAAATGAGTTTTAATAATTTAGAATGGACTTTCTCCATTGTCATCGTTCATGCGGGATGGGATAGTACGAATACCATTACCCGGATCATCCGGATTAAATTCATCGGTACCACCTGAAGGTGAAGCATCAAGTTCTTCAAATTTGGCAAAACGGTCAATAAACCGCAGGCGGACATTAGCCGTTGGTCCGTTACGATGTTTAGCAATGATAATTTCGGCAGCCCCTTTGGAAGGTTGGCCATCATCAAACTGTTCAATACCATAATATTCTGGACGGTATATAAACATCACAATATCAGCATCCTGTTCAATAGCACCCGACTCACGCAAGTCGGACAGGATAGGTCTTCTGGAACCACCCGGTCGTGTTTCCACAGCACGGCTTAGCTGCGAGAGAGTAAGTACCGGCACATTCAGCTCTTTAGCCAGAGCTTTCAGCGAACGTGAGATGGAACTGATCTCCTGTTCACGATTTCCGCGATTATCACGCCCGAGCGTCATAAGCTGAAGGTAGTCGACAAAAACCATCTGAATGTCATGCTGCTGCTTTAGCCTGCGACATTTTGCACGCAGTTCAAATATGGAAAGGGCAGGGGTATCGTCAATAAAAATTTTAGCATCGGTAAGGGAGTGAATCTTTGAGTTCAGCTGATGCCATTCATACTCAGCCAGATCCCCTTTTTTAAGTTTGGAAGCCGGCAGTTCGGTTTCGCTCGATATAAGCCTGGTAACCAACTGTACAGCAGACATTTCCAAAGAAAAGACAGCAACCGGTTTTTTATATTCAACCGCAATGTTTCGCGCCATGCTGAGGGCAAAAGCTGTTTTCCCCATGGCCGGGCGTGCAGCAAGGATAATCAGGTCGGAATTTTGCCATCCGGTTGTAACTCTGTCGAGTGCAGCATACCCTGAGGGGACTCCACTGAAGTGTGAGTCAGAGTTCTTTGCGCTTTCGATGTCGGCAATAGCCTGCGTAATAAGTGACGGCATATCAGCAAAATTACGCCTCAAGTTAGCTTCAGAAACACTAAAAAGCCCCTGCTCGGCTTTGTCAAGCAAATCGAAAACATCTGTAGTATCCTCAAATGCATCTTTTATGATGTCGGAGGAAATAGTAATCAGCTCCCGCTGAATATGCTTCTGGATAAGAATACGGGCGTGATATTCTACGTTGGCAGAAGAGGCTATGCGGCTGGTAAGCATGGTGATGTAGTAAGGACCTCCCACCATCTCAAGTTCACCGGTATTTTTTAGTTCATTGGTTACGGTCAGAATATCTACCGGCTCCGACTTGGCAAACAACCGGAGAATAGCAGCAAAAATCTTCTGGTGCACCTCTTTATAAAAGATTTCCGGCTTAAGAATATCAATTACGGTAGAAACAGCATCCTTTTCCAGCATCATAGCGCCCAGCACGGCCTCTTCCAGGTCTGTTGCCTGTGGGGGGACTTTACCATGTTCCAGGTAACTGTTGCTTACGGATTTAGGTGTAAAACCTTTTTTAACTTTTGTTTTTGTCTCTCCCGGCTTTTCCATTTTTCAAAAATACAAATTGATAGGCTCATGCTACCGATTGTTGATAAATAATTTTTAGATGCGGAACAACCGGTTCAATTTGTTTTTCGTTGTATGGTTGCCTGCATAGTGTTCCCGTCTATTCATTCCTTTCTTTTCACCATCAGACTCAAGAGAAAATGACAAACTCCTCTTTCACCAGTGGTAATCCCTGATAGCGGCGGAAAAGCTGAAGGGTAGTGAGCACATCTTTCTGGCAGTATGTGGCGATACGTTTCAGGTCTTTGTCTTCCCAATATACTTTTGCCACCTCACTACCATCAATGTCATCCTTTGGTGTGGGGATATCAAATATAGCTGCCAGCAACTCTAGGGAGGTGTAGTGCCTATAATCGCCAAATTTCCACAACTCCAGCGTATCCAGATGTCTTATTTCCCAGGGCTTTTTCCCGGCAAGGTCTAAAATGTCCGGGAGTTTAATACCATTAATAAGCATACGCCGCGCTAAATAGGGAAAGTCGAATTCCTTACCATTATGTCCGCACAGCAACGAGTCAGGCCTGTTGTAGTGTTTTGAAAGCAGGTGAGCAAACTCTTCGAGCAGGATTTTCTCATCATCGCCATAAAATGATTTCACGCGTACCTCATTTCCATTCATAAAGCCACAGGAAACACAAATTATTTTTCCAAATTCCGCATAAATCCCAGCCTGTGGATAGAGGTCGGCAGGGGTAAGGTCTTCGCCAAGATATTTCAGCTTAACAGCTTTTTTGTGCCATAGTTTTTGAAATTTCTCCGGTACGGCATCAAAATCAGGATAAGCGGGAACCGTTTCAATGTCAAGAAACAGAACATTCTCCAGTGATAAATTGTTGAGCATCTTATTCGTTTTTTTCTTTGAGCAAAATACAAAATTTCTGTTTATCCGGAATATACTTTATAACCTGAGCTCGTTATAAGATTTTCCTCACAGAAAGCCAATAGGACGAATTCTTTCCGAAAACGTTAGTTTTGCCACATGAAGTTAAGCAAGGCTGTAAAAACGAAGGATGGTTCCCATACGCTTTTCAATGAAAAGGCAGGGGAGCACTATCATTCTGTTTTCGGTGCCATTCAGGAATCAGAACATATTTTTATCCGGGCAGGGCTGGAAGGCTATAAAAAGCCGGAAAAAGAATTACGGATTCTGGAAATTGGTTTTGGAACGGGGTTAAACGGTCTGCTCACGCTAAAATGGGCCGAAAGGCACCAACAGATAGTGCAATATACCGGTATAGAAGCTTATCCTCCGGTACAAACGGTATTGAAGACGTTGAATTACCCGGCATTGCTTCACCTTGACAATGCTCTTTTTATGAAAATGCATAGCAGCACAGGTCACCGGCAAGTTTCATCTTTTCTTTCGCTGCATGTTTTGTATGAGAAATTCCAGGATTATCAACCTGTATCTAACCATTATCATGTTATATTTTTCGATGCATTCTCACCTGATAGTCAGCCGGAGATGTGGACCAAAGAAGGTTTTAAGAAAATGTATGATGCTTTAATTCCAGAAGGGATACTTGTCACCTATTCCTGCAAAGGAAGTGTGAAACGGGCACTTAAAGCCGCCGGTTTCAGCCTTGAAAAGCTACCCGGACCTCCAGGCAAACGCGAATTTCTGAGAGCTACAGCACAAAAATAATCTTAACGTATTTCAAACTGTTGATATCCTTGTGATGGAATCTCCTGCTTCTCCACCCGGCTGACTCTCGCCCAGGCTGGTCCTTCTTCACACCAATAAGAGAAAGCTTCCAAAGCATCCGGTGGGCCTTCCGCCTCAATATAAACGCTGCCGTCAGGACGATTTCTTACAAAACCTAATATTCCAAACTCATTTGCTTTTTTCTGTGCATAATACCGGAATCCAACACCTTGCACGCGTCCGAAAACCTGGAGAATGATGGCTTTTTTGCTCATTTTAAAATGATTGACTAGCTTAAAACAATACTTAATTATCCCTTCATTGAATATCTTTCCAAAGATAGAAATTATATATCTCATAAAAATATAATCAGGTATTGTCATAAGCATGATTTATTGTAACTTTACATCCACCTAAAGTAGAGGGCATGTGAAATAACCTTTTAATTATTATGCCTATGAATAGAAAGTTACTTGTTAATTTATTAAGCGTTGTCACTATACTGTTCTTTTGTCAGGCTGGTTTTAGCCAAAATATTTTGGCTAAAGGGAACATGGAGAGATGGACGGATACAACCCATCTCGCCGACAGGATTCGCATGGAAAATATTACCCTGGAATCAACGATTATGTATGGTGAGAAAAATCCAGCAAAACGTATGGAAGAGAGCAAAGCCCTTAGCCATACCAGCATTGATACCGAAACCAGCAACAATAAACTCGCCGACAGTATCAGAATTTATCCCAATCCGGGCAACGGAAAACTGAATATTATCTTGAATAATACCCTCAAGGGTAAAGTTACGGTTCGCGTTATGGATATTACCGGACGCGTGGTTTACAAACACGTCTTTACTAACGTGATGAACCAAATGCTGCCTGTTAATATCAGCAATGAGCCTTCCAATCTGTATTTTATCAGTATCAGCAATAGATACAATATGGTTGTGAAGAAATTTATGAAGCGATAGTACGTTGTTCTTACAGAAGATTCTGAGTGTCAGTGTAGCTGCCTGGCAACCCAGTCGTTAAGCCGTTCGAAAAGCTGTTGGGGCAACAACCTGCGCCAGGCCAATTCATCAAACTCTCCTCCGAAAATCAAATACTGATCAATATTTACTTCTTTAAATTCCTGCTTAACATGATGACGAAAGTTAAGTCCAATAATCCAGCCATCGCCCAGATTGTCAAACCATTCGGCAAAATAATCATCCGTGTCCGAATGAAAATCAAACACGTTTTCGCCAACGAGGATAAAATATTTTATCTCTTGATCCATAAGCTCCTCAACAACATTCCGGTACAGATACATCACATCGTTGTACAAAACATCATTCCATTCGCCAAACAGCTCGATGATAGCATATTGCTGCTCATACTGTACAAACAACAGCTTCAAATAGAGCGTTTGCGAACCAAAGTAATCCCATTGTGGATGGATGTAATGGTCGTAAATGGCATGTTCAAAATAGATTTCACTGTTTTGACGTCCGAAAAACGGCGAACGGTCATCTTCAGATGCAATATACAATTCTCGCCAGTTGTAATAAGGTTCCAAATTGTGCATAACAAGGCAGGAGTGAAGTTTTAATTAGATAGATTTAGACAGAAAATAGCCGCCTATGGCCAATGAAATACCAAAAAGGTTCGTAGCAAGAAGGTAAAGCGTCATGTAAACATAATCGCCGCTTTTTATCAGGCTGAAATTGTCGAAAGCAAATGTGGAGAAGGTGGTGAAACTTCCAAGAATTCCCACAAAAATGAGTAGCCGCATACCCGGCGACACATATACGCGGGCAAAATACCCCCACAAAAAACCAATCACAAGCGAGCCAAGCAGGTTCACGGTAAGCGTTGCCCACGGGAAATCGCTGTGGAATTTGGAGTCAATTACTTCATATATCAGAAATCGTAACACGGCGCCTATGCTTCCGCCGAAAGCTACAGCCAGTAGTTTAATAATCATTTACAATGCGAATTTGAGATTTTCTATTTCTTTCAATAGTGAATAAAGCCGATTCATGGTCTGCCGGTCGTTCAAGGTTATCTCGTAGGTAAAACTAACATAAGTGCCTTTGCTGCTCTTGTTTTTACTTTGGAATAAATATCCGATACTCAATTCATTAAATACATTAACAAGCTGCTGTTTATTTTCCCTTACATTCGGGGTAGCAGTCATAACAGCTTTTAGCCTGTAGGTCACCGGAAACTGTAGTCCCTGGTTATTCATTTGTACAGGAGCAGAATCTTCTTTTGATATTTTCTTTTCCTTTTGAGAGTCGTCAGTCATTTCCCAGCGAGCTTAAAAAATTTCGGCAAAAATAACCGCATTTTTAAAACAAAAAACTATTCTTTAAAAAATATCAGGAAATAACTGAGGGTCATACTGATGCATCATATCGTATGTAATTTCAAAGACATCCTCGGCATTGGGATTGGAGAAGTAATCGCCATCGGTACCGTAGGCAGCACGGTGGGCACGGGCAGTGATGGTGCGGGGTTTCATATCCAGAAAATAAAATCCACGTTGCTCATCCAGTACATTTTGCATCATATAGGAGGTAGCACCACCTGGAACATCCTCATCGAAAAAGATGATTTTGTTGGTTTTCTTTAGGGAATTAAGAATGACACCGTGAACATCGAAGGGGATGAGTGTTTGCACATCAATAAGTTCCACATCAATACCGAATTTCTCCAGTTGTTTGGATGCATCCTGAGCAATACGCACATCGGAGCCGTAAGTCACCAAAGTAACATCCTTTCCTTTACGCAGAACTTCGGGAACGCCGGGAGCAATACGATATTCGCCGATGTTTGAAGGTCTTTTTTCACGTAAGCGATAGCCGTTGAGTGGTTCGATAATCAATACAGGCTGGTCTGAAGCAAGGTAAGTGTTGTAAAATCCTGCTGCCTGCGTCATGTTACGTGGAACGGCTACATGCATACCACGAATAGAGTTGATGACCATGCTCAACGGAGAACCTGCATGCCAGATGCCTTCGAGGCGATGACCGCGCGTACTGATAATCATGGGAGCTTTTTGTCCGCCACAGGTGCGGTAATGCGTGGTGGCAATGTCGTCGCTCATCACCTGCAAACCGTAAAGGATATAATCGAAATACTGGATCTCGGCAATAGGGCGTAAACCACGCAACGCCATGCCCAGCCCCTGGCCTATAATGCTGGCCTCCCGAATTCCGGTATCGAAAATCCGGTTCTCACCATACTTTTTCTGTAAACCTTCATAAGTTTGGTTGACACCACCGATCTTTCCTACATCTTCACCAAAAGCCACCACCAACGGGTTATGCTCAAAAATATAATCGAAATTATCACGTAGAATTTCCCTTCCGGGAACATACTTCTCCTCGTCAAACAGCGGGGCAACGGGCTTGATGTTCTCCGGCGCCCACTCCGACTCACTGTACAGATGCGAGCTATAGCGTTTACGGCTGTCAGCGAGTTCTTTCACCAGCCATTCGCGAATAATTGATTTAAGCTGCTTGTTTTCCACCTTACAATCACACAGATACCGGATGGTTTGCCGGGCGGCACTGTAAATATCTTTCCTGATAGGTTCGCCCACACGTTTCAACTCATTACGAATGGCTTCAAGAGTCTGTTTTTTGGGGCATGAGCAGTCGTTATCCATCAGCTTCAGCAGTTCATCCCTTTTTTGTTTCAACGGTTGGCTGTAATTTTTCCAGGCTTTTTTTCTGGCTTCTTTGGCACGGATTCGGGCTTGATTTTCAATAGCATCCAATACCTCAGCGGTGCCGATATTGTTCTCCAAAATCCATTGCCGCATTCGCAAAATACCATCTCTGCCTTGCTCTTCTTTAAGCTGTTGCGAAGTTTTGTAGCGTTCGTGCGAGCCAGAAGTAGAATGTCCCTGAGGCTGTGTACATCCCGTGATATGAAACAGTACCGGTACCTGCTCTTTCCGGCACATGGCAACCCCTTTCCGATAGGTTTCCACAAGCTCTGGGTAGTCGAAACAGGGAGCCTTAAAAATCATCAGCCCGTTGGTGTTTTTTTTCTTTTGAAAGCCGGAAAGGAGTTCCGAAATATTTCCTTTGGTAGTTTGCAATTTGGTGGGCACCGAAATACCCCACTGGTCGTCCCACACAGATAGAGCCATTGGCACCTGTAATACGCCGGCAGCATTGATTACCTCAAAAAAGTGGCCTTCCGTAGTAGAGGCATCGCCAATGGTTCCAAAAGCCACTTCCCTGCCTTTCCTGCTGAATTTGGTTTGTTTTTGAAAAGATTTTTCATTTTTAAATAGCTTTGAAGCCAATGCAAGCCCCAGAAGTCGCGGCATCTGGCTGGCAGTGGGAGAGGAGTCAGGGGCACTGTTTTTTTGTTTTGTCAGGTCTTTCCATTCCCCCTTTTCGTCAAGGCTGCGACTGGCAAAATGATTGTTCATAAGTCTGCCTCCGTTGGCAGGATTGGCTTTGAGGTCAGTATCGCCATAAAGCTGGGCAAAAAATTCTTCCAGCGTCATCATGCCGGTAGCAAACATAAAAGTTTGGTCGCGGTAGTATCCCGAACGCCAGTCACCCGCTTCGAACACTTTTGCCATAGCAAGTTGCGGAATCTCTTTCCCGTCACCAAAAATGCCGAATTTGGCTTTTCCTGTCAGCACTTCACGCCTTCCGAATAAGCTTACCTGCCGGCTTTCGTTGGCTATGCGATAATCATTTAAAATTTCTTCTTGTGATAAATTAAGGGAGGGATAACGAATATGGGATTCCTTCATTTGATGTCTGTTTTGCCATGCAAAGATACAAATTAAAACGATTCTAAATTAGACTTGGATACCTTTATTTACATGCGAATCATCTTTTTAGCGTTGATGTGCTACTATTATCTCTTCTTAAAGATGTCTATATAAAAACAATATTAACTGATTTTCAGATTTTTCATACTTTTGGAAAAACAATGAAGCTATGGAAGCAAAACATGATTATCTCAATGAGCACGGTAAGCTGAGAGACCGTGTTTACGAGGCAAAGCTGAAAGAGTTGCAGATAGAACTTGTCAAATTACAGGAGTGGGTTAAAGCCAAAGGTAAAAAGGTCGTTGTGATTTTTGAAGGGCGCGATGCTGCCGGTAAAGGAGGCGTTATAAAACGGATTACCGAACGGTTAAATCCGCGTGTTGCAAGAGTGGTGGCGCTGGGCGTTCCTACCGAAAAGGAAAAGACGCAATGGTATTTTCAGCGCTATGTGCCCCATTTGCCTGCTGCCGGCGAAATAGTTTTGTTTGATCGTTCGTGGTACAACCGTGCCGGCGTGGAACGGGTAATGGGTTTTTGCACGGAAGATGAATACTGGGATTTTCTGAGAGCCTGCCCAAATTTTGAAAAAATGCTTATTCGTGCGGGAACATCAATTATAAAGTATTGGTTCTCGGTGAGTGAGGAAGAACAGGAAAAACGTTTCCAGGCGCGGCTGGAGGATCCGACCAAACGGTGGAAACTCAGCCCTATGGATATTAAATCACGTGGATTATGGGTGGAATATTCCCGTGCAAAAGATGAAATGTTCTCTTACACCGATACTAAAATCTCTCCATGGTACGTGGTCAACGCCGACGATAAAAAGCGAGCACGGATCAATACCATTCATCATCTGCTCAGCTTAATTCCTTATGAAGACCTCACACCGGCTTCCATAAAACTTCCTCTGCGCAAGAAAGAAAAAGGCTATGTGCGTCCTCCTATGCAGGAGCAGACCTTTGTTCCGGATATTTATGAAGGCAAAATTTGAACTAAGGACTTTCCTTTAAAATGCTATATCTCACAAACAAAAATCAAAATTACAGACTGACTTCCAAAAAAAAAACAAAGAAAAAAAATCTTTTTATTTGTTTTATAAAAAAAACGAATATATTTGTCCCCACAAAATGAAACAAAATAATACATATCCGTTTTCCCATGAACAGCATCCCGTTGTAACGGAAGTATTATACGTTTTTGTTTCCTACAGGAACACCAGGCCCCCCTTCGGGGTATAATATTTTTGCGGAGTTCCGTACTCTGCCTTTTTTCGGTTTTACCATTTTTAATTTATTTATCAAAGTTAAGTTTTATTATGCAAGTTGCTATTAATGTGGCTGATAGCAGTCATGAAAAATACGCACAGGCGGTTTGTGATATGATTGAAGAAGCTGCCAAACTAAGGGGCACAGGGATCGCCAAAAGAAAGTCTGAATATATCCGGAAAAAGATCCGGAAGGGAAACGCTGTGATAGCCCTGTCGGGTGAAAAAGTAGTGGGCTTTTGTTACATCGAAAGTTGGGAAGGCCAGAAATTTGTAGCGAATTCCGGGCTGATTGTTCATCCCGATTATCGTAAAACAGGTTTGGCCAGAAATATCAAATCAAAGATATTCGAGCTCTCCCGGAAAAAATTCCCTGAATCAAGAATCTTTGGCATCACTACCAGTCTGGCCGTGATGAAAATAAACTCAGGTCTGGGATACCAACCCGTTACGTTCTCGGAGCTCACCATGGATGAGACCTTCTGGAAAGGTTGCGAGAGCTGTACAAACTACGATATCCTGTTGAGAACAAGCCGGAAAATGTGTTTATGTACTGGCATGGTGTGCGATCCAGCAAAACATAACGGGGTCACTGACAAAAAAGAAAAAACATCCGGTTCGTGGAAGCAGTTTAAAAAATTCCTCAAAACACGGAGTGAGCATTTCCCAATCAAAAATTCATTATACCCGAAAATCAGTAAAATATTACACAAATGAAAAACAAAAAAGTATTATTGGCATTTAGTGGCGGTTTGGACACCTCTTATTGTGTCAAATATTTCATACATGAAAAAGGGCTGGAGGTGCATACAGCCGTTGTAAATACCGGTGGCTTTTCAAAAGATGAACTCCGGAAAATTGAGAAACAGGCTTACCAATTGGGCGCCAAAGCTCATAAAACTATTGATGGCAGCCATGACTTTTATGAGCATATTATAAAATATCTCATTTTTGGTAATGTACTTAAAAACAACACTTACCCACTGTCGGTGAGCGCTGAACGGATTTTTCAGGCCAAAGCACTGGCCGAATATGCCAAAGCCATAGGCGCCTCATACATCGCCCATGGGAGTACCGGTGCAGGTAATGACCAAATACGTTTTGATCTGGTTTTCCAACTAGTGGCACCTGAGCTGGAAATATTGACACCGGTAAGAGATCAAATCCTGAGTCGTCGCGAAGAGATTGATTATCTGTCCAAATATGGTATAAAAACAGATTGGGAGAAGTCGAAATACTCCATTAACAAAGGACTGTGGGGAACAAGCATCGGCGGTAAAGAAACCCTTACTGCCAGCGAACCGTTACCGGAAGAAGCTTTTCCCTCCAAAGCAACAAAAACAGAATCCGAAGTTTTGACAATTGGCTTTGAAAAAGGAGAGATTATCTCTGTAAATGGTGTAAAAACCAAACCGGTAAAGGCAATTCAACAAATTGAAGCTGAGGCATCTAAATATGCTATTGGTCGGGATATGCACACAGGGGATACCATTATCGGAATAAAAGGAAGAATAGGTTTTGAAGCCGCTGCGGCTGCCATCATCATCAAAGCTCACCATACGCTGGAAAAACACACCCTGAGCAAATGGCAACTTCACTGGAAAGAACAACTGTCCAACTGGTATGGCATGTTTATCCATGAAGCACAATATTTTGAACCCGTCATGCGAAATATTGAAAACTTTCTTGCTGATACACAGCAATTTGTTTCCGGAGAAGTCTCTGTAGCCCTGCATCCTTATCGTTTTGAGATACTGGGAATTCAATCTGATCACGATTTGATGAAATCGGATTTCGGCGACTATGGAGAAATAAACAAAGCCTGGACTGGTGATGACGTAAAAGGGTTTGTTAAGATCATGGCGAACTCCATGAAAATTTTTCAAAATGTAAACGGAAAACTATGATACAGGTAGGAATTATAGGTGGAACTGGTTATGTGGCAGGAGAGTTGATCCGGATCTTAATGTATCATCCGGAAGTAAACCTACAATTTGTTCACAGTCATTCTCATGCAGGTGAAGAAATTCACAGCATACACAAAGACTTGTTCATGCTTGAAGATCAAAAGTTTTCAGCAGAGGTGGATACGGATGTGGATGTGGTTTTTCTTAGTCTGGGACATGGTAATTCCACGAAATTTCTTCTTGAACATTCCTTTTCCGATACAACCAAAATCATTGACCTGAGTAACGATTTCCGGCTAAAAGGAGATAACCATCAGGGAAGAAGAATGTTCACCTACGGGCTGGTGGAAAAGAATAGAGAAACTATTATTTCCTCTGGAAACATTGCAAACCCAGGATGTTTTGCCACGGCCATCCAACTGGGATTGTTGCCACTGGCGCACCAAAAGATCCTACATGGAGATATTCATGTCCATGGAATTACAGGATCCACAGGGGCAGGGCGAACACTTTCGGAAACCTCACATTTTAGCTGGCGAAACAATAATGTTTCTGTTTATAAACCGTTTGTTCACCAGCACCTTGATGAAATTAAGGAGACGCTAATCAATTGTCAGCCGGAATTTAATCGGGAGCTGAATTTCATTCCCCTCCGTGGTGACTTTACAAGAGGTATTCTGGCGACAATTTACACCGAATGTGATTTGTCAGAACAGGCGTTGATACAATTATATAAAGATTTTTACAAAGATAAAATGTTTACCGTAGTCAGCGATTTGCCTATCCATCTGAAACAGGTGATCAACACCAACTATTGTCTGCTTCATGTGGAAAAGCACGGAAACAAAGCGTTTATTGTCTCTGCAATTGACAATTTACTGAAAGGCGCTGCCGGACAGGCTGTAGAGAATATGAATCTGATGTTCGGTTTTGCAGAAAATGAAGGATTAAAATTAAAACCAGGCTATTTTTAAAAGAAGATAAAATGAAGAAAACAAAAATTGCCATTATCGGCACAGGAAATCTGGGATTATCCATACTAAAAGGGCTGTTGGCATCTCCACTGAAAGATGAAATCCAAATCATTGCGACCAAAAGAAAACTTCCTGACACTCCTTTGGTGGAAAGTGAACAGGTATATTTTACCACTGATAATGTATTAGCGGTAGAAAGTTCTGATGTGATTATTTTTTCGGTGCAGCCCGGCCAGTTCCAAATAGTTATTGAGCAGGTAAGACATTTATTGAAAAGTAAAGTACTTATCTCTACTATAACAGGGTTGACACTTGAGGTACTGGAACAGGCCATGGGACAGGATTGTACAATCGTTCGTTCCATGCCAAACACAGCCATTGCCGTAAGCCAGGCAATGACATGTTTAAGTTATAATGGCGACAAAAAAAGTATCGAGACAGCAGAGACCATTTTTAACACACTGGGAAAGACACTTATTATTGATGATCAGTTAATGCAGGCAGCCACCGTGCTGGGGGCCAGCGGTATAGCTTTCTGGCTACGGTTGATTCGCGCCACAACACAGGGAGGTATTCAGCTTGGTTTTGATGCCGATGAAGCCAAAGCAATTGCCGTTCAAACCTGTTTGGGTGCCGCCAGTATCCTGGCCAATAATACCCATGCCCATCCTGAAAGCGAAATAGATAAAGTAACCACCCCGAAAGGCTGTACCATCCGGGGGCTGAATGAAATGGAGTACAGGGGATTGAGTTCGGCATTAATCCGCGGGCTGACCTCTTCGTACGAAATGATTTCGCACATAAAAGAGAATATAGAATCTTAGACACCTTAATTTCAAATGTTTAACCAGACAGATAGATAGGCTGCCTGTAAAAAAGATAAAAAGTAATCAAATGAGACTATTCGATGTATATCCCCGTTTTGATGTGGAAATAGAAAAAGCCGATGGTGTTTTCCTGTGGGATAAGCAGAACCGGAAATACCTTGACCTTTACGGTGGCCATGGCGTCATTTCCATTGGCCATACCCATCCTGTTTATACAAATATGCTCAAAGAGCAACTGGATAAAATGGCCTATTACTCCAATTCTGTTTACCTACCTGTTCAGGAAAGATTTGCTGAAAAGTTGACTGAATTTTCCGGTTACCCTGATTATTCATTGTTTTTGTGCAATTCGGGAGCCGAGGCCAACGAAAACGCTCTGAAACTGGCATCGTTTCACACCGGGAAAAAAAACGTTATCGCTTTTAAAGGAAGTTTTCACGGAAGAACTTCCGCCGCTCTTGCCGTTACCGACAACCCGAAAATTTCGGCACCCATCAACCGCGATGGTTTCCATGTCTTTTTTTTAGATCTAGACCGCTTAGAGCAATTCAATCAAGCTGTTAAAGGCAACAATATTTGTGCTGTTATTGTGGAAGGTATCCAAGGCGTTGGCGGGCTTGATGCTCCATCGGAATCCTTTTTAAAGCAGATTTCCAAAATTTGCCGACAAAAGGGAATTCTGCTGATACTCGATGAAATTCAGAGTGGTTACGGCAGAACAGGAAAGTTCTTTGCTCATCAGTATGCCGGTATTAAGCCTGATATTATCACCATGGCTAAAGGGATGGGAAACGGTTTTCCAATGGGGGGGTTACTCATTCATCCAGAAATCAAGCCCTGGCACGGGATGCTGGGAACCACATTCGGCGGAAATCCATTGGCTTGTGCTGCCGGGTTGGCTGTGCTGGAGGTAATGGAGCAGGAGAATCTCCTGGAAAATATTTCAGAAATCAATCGCTACCTGATAGATGAGCTGAAGGAGATCCCGGAAGTGAAACAAATAAAAGGAAAGGGACTAATGCTGGGTGTGGCGTTTGATTTCCCTATCCGGGAGATGAGAAAAGAACTACTTTACAAACATCAAATTCTAACGGGTTCATCGTCCAATCCTAACCTGCTCCGAATATTGCCACCACTGAACATCACACGGAAACAGTTATCGGCATTTCCGGTAGCTCTTAAAAATGTATTGTTCCAGTTAACAGAAAGTAAACAGAAATAAGCCAAAGTCATGAAAAGAACGTTGAAAGTCGTAAAAATAGGGGGGAAGCTCATTGATGATGAAACTCGTCTGGAGAAATTTTTAGCGGCATTTGCACGGCTAAAAGGGAACAAAATCCTTATTCACGGTGGGGGGTCAATGGCCAACCGGTTAAGTCTGAAGTTGGGAATTCATCCCCAAATGGTTGATGGCAGAAGAATTACAACAGCTGCTGATATTGAAATAGTTACCATGGTGTATGCAGGATGGATAAACAAACAAATCATTGCCCGGCTGCAACAACACGGCTGTAATGCCATCGGTTTGTCGGGAGCTGATGCCAATACCATCGTTGCTCGCAAACGGCCGGTTGAGAAAATTGATTACGGATTTGTAGGTGATATAGAAAAGGTGAATATCAGCTTGATACAAACTTTGCTGTCAAATGGCCTCACTCCGGTATTCAGCGCCATTACCCACAATGGGAACGGAAAACTCCTGAATACCAATTCCGATACCGTAGCAGCTGAAATTGCCATTGCTATGAGTGAATTGTATGAAACCAAACTGTTTTACTGCTTCGAAAAAAAAGGCGTTCTAAAAAACAGTGAAGACAACCTTTCAGTAATTCCGCTGTTGGATTTTGCCACGTACAGGCACGCAGCAGAAACTGGTTCTATTCACAACGGCATGCTGCCCAAACTCCATACCGGCTTTGCCGCACTTGAAAGAAAAGTTACGGAAGTCATCATAGGTGATGATACGATTCTGGATGATAATACTAAGTTATTTACACGATTAATATTGCAAAATGAAAATTGAAGAGTTGGAAATAAAAGCTTTAGAACTGTTAAAAGGACTGATTAAAACGCCCTCTTTTTCAGGTGAAGAAGAAGATGTAAGCCATATTTTACAAAATTGGTTAAAAACATTCGGAGTGAAGTACCATACATTGGGAAACAATATCTGGGCTCATAATCTGTTTTTTGATGCTTCAAAACCGACAGTTTTGTTAAATTCGCACATGGATACGGTAAAACCGAACAAAGGCTATACCCGCGACCCTTTTATCCCGGAAGTTGAGCAGAGAAAGCTGTATGGGCTTGGCAGCAATGATGCCGGAGGGCCGTTGGTCTCATTGCTATCTGCTTTTGTCTTTTTTTATAATCGTAAGAATCTAAAATACAATATTATAATAGCCACAACTGCTGAGGAAGAAAGTTCGGGTCCCAATGGGCTAAACAGCCTACTGAGGGGACTTCCACCCATCGACTTTGCCGTGGTAGGAGAGCCAACCGGTATGCAAATGGCCATTGCCGAAAAAGGGCTGCTGGTCATTGACGCTTATGCTCCCGGAAAAGCAGGACATGCTGCACACAACAATACGGAAAATGCTATCTATAATGCACTTGGCGATATAAACCATATCCGTAATTACACTTTTGAGAAAGTTTCACCATTACTGGGAGAAGTTAAAATGACAGTGACCCAAATAGAGGCTGGAGAACAACACAATGTCGTTCCGGCCACCTGCCATTTTGTTATTGACATAAGGGTAAATGAGAAATACACCAGCCATGAAATTTTCGAGGTACTGGATAGACAGACAAAAAGCAAATTGGTTGCCCGCTCTTTCAATCTTAACCCATCATTCATCCGTAAGGAGCATCCTTTTGTGCAGGCCGGATTAAAATGGGGAAGGAAAACCTACGGGTCGCCAACGTTATCCGACCAGTCGGTTCTAAACATCCCTTCGCTAAAGATAGGACCCGGCAATTCGAAAAGATCGCACAGCGCAAACGAATTTATTTATTTGGATGAGCTGAAAGAAGGGATACAGCTTTTTATTAAAATTTTTGAAGAAATCTTATAAATCAGATATTATGAAACTTTGGGATAAAGGATATGGCACTGCCGACATGGTTGAACATTTCACCGTGGGAGACGACCGTATTTTGGATATAAAACTAGCCAAATATGATGTAAAGGCCAGCCTGGCTCATGCCAAAATGTTAGAAAAAACTGGGCTTTTAAGCACTAAAGAATATCATGCCATTGCAAAAGGTCTTGGCTCCATTCAGAAAACCATCGAGAACGGCACCTTCACCATCGAAGAAACGTTTGAAGATGTGCACAGTAAAATAGAATTTGAGCTTACAAGAATGATAGGGGAGGCCGGGAAAAAGATTCACACAGCCCGCTCCCGTAACGACCAGGTATTGGTGGCCATGCACCTGTATCTAAAGGATGAAATAAAGACCATAAAACTGAATATTAGCCAATTGTTTGAAACCCTGTTACGTTTGAGTGAGCAGTATAAAGAGGTGGTGATGCCCGGCTATACCCACATGCAGGTGGCCATGCCTTCCTCTTTCGGACTTTGGTTTGCCGCCTACGCCGAAAGCCTGATTGATGATATCATAATGCTTAATGCTGTAGCCGATATAGCCGATCAAAACCCTTTGGGATCAGCAGCAGGTTTTGGCAGTAGTTTTCCCATTGACAGAAGTTACACGACAGAGCTATTAGGCTTTAAAACTCTAAAATACAATTCTTTAGCCGCGCAACTAAGTAGAGGGAAGCTGGAGAAGACCATGGCTTTCGCATTAGCATCAGTTTCCGGAACGTTATCAAAACTGGCATCAGATATGATTCTTTATCTGAGTCCGAATTTTAATTTTATCGGTTTCCCAAAAGAGCTGACCACCGGTTCCAGTATCATGCCGCACAAACAAAATCCGGATGTTCTGGAACTTTTGCGGGCAAAAAGTAACAAAATACAAAATTTACCCAATGAGATAACTTTAATGATCAACAATCTTATAAGTGGTTATCACCGTGATTTTCAGCTTTTAAAAGGAAGTATTATGGGAGCTATAGATCAAGTGAAGGAAAATATTACAGTTTTTGATTTTATGCTGGATCATATATTGGTGAATAAAAATATACTGGATGATAAGGAGATGTACAAATATCTCTACAGTGTTGAGTCAGTCAACAAACTGGTGAAAGAGGGAATGTCATTCAGAGATGCCTACAGGATAGTTGGAGGCCAAATCCTGGGGGGTAATTATCAACCGGAGAAAGCGCTTGGGCATACGCATGAGGGCAGCACTGGAAACTTAGATAACGATAAAATCAGAGAGAAATTTAACCAGTTTTATCATGAATAAGGCGGTCATTATTATACTATAAGAGTCTAATATATTTATTAACAAGCTTATACACACTTTGTGTGCCAATGAGTTCCATGGTTTTTAAAATGCTCTTATACTTAAATTGAAAAAAACATAAAACTTTACAAGATTTGCATTCTTTTATGTAAGGATTTTCTCCCATAATTGTCTCAATTTTGCATCACTTTATTTAGGGTAAGATGAAGTTACCCTAGATTATAACTGTAAAATTGAATTAGCCATGGAAAAAAGAGATCTAGATATAAAAAATCGGAAAAAAGAAACAATCTGCCTGCCAAAATCAGAATCCCCACGGATTATTGTTATTGGTGGCGGGTTTGCCGGACTGGCCATTGTGGAAAGTTTAAAAAATCGACCGGTACAAGTTGTTCTTATTGATAAGAATAACTTTCATCAATTTCAACCTCTGTTTTATCAGGTTGCAACCAGCGGGCTGGAACCAGACAGCATTGTTTTTCCGTTCAGGAAACAGATTGGAAAAAGCAAAAATGTAATTTTCCGGCTTGCGGAAGTAGTCGAAATAAATACCGGAGAGAATATTGTGGTAACCAATAAGGGGACAATATGTTATGACTTTCTTGTGTTGGCTACCGGTTCTACCACCAACTTTTTCGGAATGGAAAATGTAAAGAGGAACAGTTTGGGAATGAAAGATATCCGCGATTCGCTGAACATACGCCACATGATGCTGCAAAATCTGGAACAGGCAGCCATTACTTGCGATGAAAAGGAGCGTGATGCACTTACAAATTTTGTTATCGTAGGAGGAGGTCCGGCAGGGGTGGAAATGGCTGGAGCACTGGCAGAGTTTTGTAAATACGTCCTGCCTAAAGATTACCCAGAGTATCCTGCATCCATCATGAAGATTTACTTATTGGAGGCAATGGATGAGTTATTAGCTACCATGTCCGAAAATGCATCAAAAAAAACGTTAGGATATTTAAAGGCTCTTCATGTCAATGTTTTACTCAATGAATCGGTAGTTGATTATGATGGAGAGATTGTTAGAACCAAAAATGGAATAGAAATCCATGCAAAAAATTTGATATGGACGGCTGGAGTAAAAGGCGAACTACCAAAAGGTATTGATCCCCAAGCTATAGCCAGAGGCAACAGGCTAAAGGTAAACGAAAACTTGAAAGTTGACAGATACGAAAATGTATTCGCAATTGGAGATGTTGCAGCGCAAATCTCTAACGAAACCCCACAAGGGCATCCGCAGGTGGCGCAAGTGGCCATTCAGCAGGGACATTATCTTGCTGATACAATAATGCAAATCATTGAACAGAAAAATCCTCTTCAGGCAGGTTTCGTATACAAAGATAAAGGATCACTTGCCACAGTAGGAAAAAGAAGAGCCGTTGCTGATCTGGGGAAACTCAAGTTTAGCGGATATCCAGCCTGGTTGCTGTGGTCTGTTGTTCATCTCATGTCCATTAGTGGGTTTAGAAATAAAATACTGGTTGGGATTAACTGGGCCATAAGCTATTTTAGTTATGAAAAAAGCAACCGCGTTATTATCAGGAACTTTAAGCGTAAAATATGAGTGTATGATGTCAGTGGCCCAGATGGCCGTAACTTTGGCCTTACCGGTACAAACTGATAAAAAGAATCATATTACATTTGTCCTATAATATATATTATGTTAAATTGGCAACCTTAAACAAAAGGGAGAAAAACTGTTCCCTCCCTTTTGTTAGATTACAAGACTTATTTCTGTTTCGAGACGAGTTCTTTCAACTTGTCATTCATTTTTAAACGTGCATAAGCTTCCTTCAGTCCTTTAATGGTTGGCTTATCATTCGGATTAAGTGCCAGCGCTTTTTCTAACCACGGAACAGCTTTTTTTAAGTTGACATTGGCTTCATCGTTCAGTGTCTTAAATTCTTTAACTTTACTCAGTGGTAAGTCGTTTGCCTCTTTCTGAATTTTTGAAGCTTTGTTTATAAAAATTGCTCCAATATTATAATAAGCTTCGAAAAACTTTGGGTTGACTTTGATTGCCTTGTTATAATATTCTTCTGCACTGTCTACCTTTCCCATATCATCATAGCTTTTTCCAATCAGGAAATTAAAGTTGGCATTAGCAGGATTATCGGGCTTCTTTGCAATGGCTTCTTTCAGGCTTTTAATCAGCTCGTCAGCTTGACCTCTTTCGAGATATAACTGAGCCTGTTCCAGTAGCAAACTCAGGTTATTAGGAAACCGGGTACGTCCTAATTTAACAGCGGCTACAGCTCCTGTGGTATCACCTAGTTGTTGCAATGCACGGTTATAGTAGATAAAAATCTTAGGATCTTTAAAATTAACATCCACACATTTCTTTAAATATTCAGCGGCCACTTTGGGTCTATTCCCCAAAACACCCGTAATGCCAATATTAAAAGCGGCAGTTGTATCATACGTATCTAACTCCTTGGAAACCTGGAAAGCATCTCTAAAATATTCGATAGCTTTATCATAATTTTTTACTTTAAAACCATCGGATCCCTTTCCATAGAACACAGCAGAAAGTTTTTTAATGTATTTGTTAGCATCCTTTGTAATTCTCTTTTTTACATCCAACGATTTTGCTTTTTTCAGCGCCATGAAGGATTTGGTAGCAGCCAATGAATCCAGTGCCCTGAACTGTGGTAGCGGAGAGGTTGCAATGTCATAATAAATTTCACCGTAATACAACCAGGTTTTGGCATCCTCTTTAGTTTTGTCATTCAGGACGGCCTTGTCAATGGCTTTTTTTGCACTTTCAAGCTGCCCCTTTTCCTTGTACATATATGCACTTGTCCTGTTGCTTCTCTGTGCAAAGCCTACGGCAATAAACAGCAGGCTCATAGAAATTGATAAGATTAACTTTTTCATATTAAAACATTTTTGTGTTTGCAAAGATATAATTTACAATAATTATACCATTCATTTTACTTATTTATTAAGGCTCTAAATTAATCTTGTTGTTCAGGGTTTTCAATACTGTCGTCCTCTGTCTGGGTTTCACCCGGATTTTGAATTTCCTCTTCTTCTTCATGATCATTTCCCAAAGGTTCGAACATTTCCACCTTTGCAACGGCAGCAATTTCATCATCATCCTTCAGGTTGATAAGCCTCACTCCCTGAGTAGCACGTCCCATAACACGGAGGCTGTCAACAGGAATACGAATAGTAATTCCTGATTTGTTAATAATCATAAGGTCATCGTCGTCAGTAACATTTTTAATGGCAATCAGGTTACCTGTCTTTTCGGTAATATTCAGAGTCTTCACCCCTTTTCCACCTCTGTTTGTAACGCGGTAATCGTCTAATTTAGAACGCTTTCCGTAACCTTTCTCAGAGACAACGAGAATATCATACGAACCATCTTCCACGCATATCATCCCAATAACTTCATCTTTTTCGGAGGCGAGACGGATACCTCTTACACCGGCAGCGGTACGTCCCATGGCGCGTACTTTAACTTCGTTGAAACGAATAGCCCTACCCGACTTAAGCGCCAGCAAAACCTCGTTTGTACCATTGGTAAGCCGTGCAGCGAGCAGCTCATCGCCTTCGTGAATGGTGATTGCATTGATACCGTTGGTACGCGGACGCGAATAAGCTTCGAGAGAAGTTTTCTTTATGGTGCCATGTTTTGTAGCCAGAACAATAAAATTATTCTGAATATACTCCTCGTCTTTTAAGTCTTTAATATTAATATATGCTTTTACAGAATCGTCGGGTCCTAGCTGGATGATGTTCTGTATGGCCCTTCCTTTCGTTGCTTTGGCACCTTCGGGAATTTCGAAGACCCTGAGCCAGTAAACTTTACCCTGCTCGGTAAAGAACAACATATAATTGTGGTTAGTAGCCACAAACATGTGCCTCAGAAAATCCTCATTACGGGTAGTGCTGCCCCTTGAGCCGCGGCCTCCCCTGCCCTGCACATGATACTCGGTAAGCGGCGTCCGTTTAATATATCCCAAATGCGAAATGGTAATCACAACCGGTTCATCGGGAATAACATCTTCCATGCGGATATCTTCAGCTGTATAAACTATCTCCGAACGACGTTCATCACCATATTTTTCCTTAATGCGCAACAGTTCGTCTTTGATAATTTTCATCCTAATATCAACATCGCCCAGAATTTCCTTTAGTTCGGTAATTAGCGTCATTAAATCATCATAATCGGCTTTCAGTTTTTCTCTTTCCAGACCTGTCAATTTCTGTAAACGCATTTCGAGGATGGCTTTGGCCTGTACATCAGATAACTCAAAACGTCGTATCAACCCCTGTTTGGCTTCCTCTGGTGTTTTGGATGCTCTGATAAGCGCAATCACTTCATCAATATTATCAAGCGCAATTATCAGCCCCTCAAGTATATGCGCTTTACGCTCGGCTTCCTTAAGGTTGTAACGCGTACGTCTGATAACAACTTCATGGCGATGATTTACGTAGTGTTTTATCAGTCCTTTCAGGTCAAGCGCCTCAGGGCGTCCGTTCACCAGTGCAATGTTGTTTACACTGAAAGAGCTTTGCAGCGCGGTCATCTTATATAGTTTATTGATGACAATACTGGCCAGCGCATCTCTTTTCAGGTCATACACAATACGCATACCGTTACGATCCGATTCGTCATTAAGATCCGCTATACCATCAATTTTTTTCTCATTAACAAGATCAGCCGTCTTTTTAATCATATCGGCCTTGTTCACCTGATAAGGTAACTCTGTAACGATAATTCTTTCGCGTCCGCTTTTGGTTTCTTCAATATTTACTTTACCCCGAATGACAACACGTCCCCGGCCTGTTTCAAATGCAGACTTTACCCCTTCATAACCGTAAATAATACCACCGGTAGGAAAATCGGGAGCCTTGATATAATTCATTAGCTCCTTGATAGTAATATCATTATTACCTATATATGCAATAATTCCATCCACAATTTCCGACAAGTTATGGGGCGCCATATTAGTTGCCATGCCCACGGCAATACCGGAAGCTCCGTTTACCAGCAGGTTGGGAATAAGCGACGGTAACACAGTGGGTTCTTTAATGGTATCATCAAAATTAAGTTGATGGTCCACAGTGTCTTTATCCAAATCCGACAGCATCTCTTCTGCAATCTTGCGCAACCTGGCTTCGGTATAACGCATGGCAGCAGGGCTATCGCCGTCGATGGAGCCAAAGTTTCCCTGACCATCAACCAGTGGATAACGCAACGACCACTCCTGGGCCATCCGAACCATGGTGTCGTAAACAGAACTATCTCCGTGGGGATGAAATTTACCAAGCACCTCCCCTACTATTCTGGCCGACTTTTTATAGGCCCTGTTTGAAAATACTCCCAGCTCATACATCCCGAACAAAACACGGCGATGAACAGGTTTTAATCCATCGCGTACATCTGGCAGTGCACGGGCTACAATCACCGACATCGAATAATCGATGTAGGCCGCCTTCATTTGATTTTCTATGTTTACTTTTACGATTCTTTCACCGTCATGAACACTCTCCATGAATTCAACCCCTTTTCATTAATAATTGAAAAAATTATAGCTTGCAAAAGTAATTATTTATGCTGGTTTTAAAAAGAAAATAGGTTATTAAATTTACATTTGTTTTAACAACATTGTGTTAATAATTTGAATTTAATTTTTGTTACAGTTGCCAAACTGCTTATATATTTGTTTACATGTAAAAAGTTGTACCAATGAGGCTCCAAATTGTATTACCGGAAAATAAATCAGTAAAAAATATCAATATTCAGCAAATGGAATGGTTTTGGTAAAAGGCTTATGTGTAATTTTGCATGGAAATTAAAAACATATGGATACAAAATTTTCTAAACAAATGAGAGATGTGATGTCATATAGCCGTGAAGAGGCTGTACGACTGGGAAATAACTATATTGGACTTGAGCACTTTATGCTGGGGATACTGCGCGATGGTGAAGGAATGGCTATTCAAATGCTACTCTATTTTGGCGTTGACTTAAAGAAGCTGAAACAGGAAATTGAAGATGCCGTAAGAACCCCGGAAGCTGTTGGCGTTGTCATGGAAAATATTCCGGTTGTTAAACAAGCCGAGAAAGCCATGAAAATAACTTACCTCGAAGCCAAAGTATTTCAAAGTGAAGAGATTGGTACCGAGCATCTGCTACTGGCTATTTTAAAAGATGATAATAACCTTGTTACGCATAAACTTTCCCTTGCAGGGGTCGATTATCAGTCTGTTAAAGAAGAACTTGGACATGCATTGAAAGAAAATAGGATGAAAGGTAACTATCCTGAAACAAAACCTGATATTATAAGTGAAACGGGGAGCAATATTGCCGGTTCTGACAAACCACCTTATGGCAGCAACCCGAAGAAATCGGCGGAACCCAAATCCAAGACACCTGTACTCGATAATTTCGGTAACGACCTTACACGGGCAGCCGAAGAAGGCCGGCTAGACCCCATCGTTGGTCGTGACAAAGAGCTGGAACGTATTGCCCAGGTGCTGAGCCGTAGGAAAAAAAATAATCCGATTCTTATTGGGGAACCTGGTGTTGGAAAATCGGCTATTGCAGAAGGATTGGCTCTTCGTATTATCAACCGAAAAGTCTCCCGTGCCTTATTCAACAAGCGTATCATAACGCTTGATTTGGCATCGCTTGTGGCTGGCACAAAATACCGCGGCCAGTTTGAGGAACGAATGAAAGCCGTTTTGAATGAACTGACAAAAAATACGGATATCATTCTTTTTATCGATGAAATACACACCATTGTTGGTGCCGGGAATGCCTCCGGTTCGCTGGATGCTTCCAATATGTTTAAACCTGCACTGGCACGAGGCGAGCTGCAATGTATTGGTGCCACAACCCTAGATGAATACAGGCAATACATCGAAAAAGATGGTGCGCTGGAAAGAAGATTCCAGAAAGTGCTGGTTGACCCAACCACTCCGGATGAAACCATGCATATCCTTGAAAACATTAAAGAAAAATATGAGGACCATCATTTGGTGAAATATACCGATGATGCTATTCGCGCGTGCGTAAATCTTACTAACCGCTATATCTCAGATCGTTATCTGCCCGACAAAGCAATTGATGCGCTGGATGAAGCAGGTGCCCGCGTACATATCAGCAATATTCATGTGCCGGCAGAAATTATCAATCTGGAGAAATCCATTGAGGAAATACGGCAGAAAAAGGTATTGTCCATTAACCAGCAAAAATTTGAAGAGGCTGCTCAGTTTCGCGATATTGAAAGGCGCTATACCGAAGAGTTGGAGCGTGCGAAAAAACGTTGGGAAGAAGATGCCCAGCTGAACCGTGAAGAGGTTAATGAAGAGAAAGTGGCAGAAGTAGTGGCCATGATGACGGGTATTCCTGTTACCAATATCGCCCAAAGTGAAAGCCATCGGCTTATTAACATGGAGCCCGAACTTCAGGAAGAGGTCATCGGACAACCAGAGGCTATCAGAAAAGTGGTAAAAGCTATCCGTCGTAACCGTGCCGGATTAAAAGATCCAATGAAACCTATTGGCTCTTTTATCTTTTTGGGCCCCACGGGTGTAGGGAAAACTTATCTGGCCAAGATGCTGGCAAAATACATGTTTGACTCGGAAGATGCCCTTATACGTATTGACATGAGCGAATACATGGAGAAGTTTGCCGTATCGCGTCTCGTGGGTGCACCTCCCGGATACGTGGGCTATGAAGAAGGAGGCCAGCTGACCGAAAAAGTCCGCCGCAAACCTTACTCTATCATTTTGCTGGATGAAATTGAAAAAGCCCATCCCGATGTGTTCCACCTTTTGTTGCAAATGCTTGATGATGGCGTACTAACCGATAGCCTGGGAAGAAAAGTCGATTTTAAAAACACCATTATTATTATGACTTCCAATATTGGTTCGCGGCAGCTGAAAGATTTTGGTTCGGGTGTAGGATTTAGTACTGCAGCCAAAAAACAGAGCCGTGCCAGTCATACCCACGGTGTGATTGAGAACGCTCTAAAGCGAACTTTTGCTCCGGAGTTTCTGAACCGAATAGATGATGTGGTTATTTTCGAATCACTTGACAAAGAAGATATTTATAAAATTATTGATATCGAATTGTCTCACCTGTATGGCCGTATCAACGAAATGGGATATAAGATAAGCGTTACTGCCAAGGCAAAAGACTTTATCATCGATAAGGGCTGGGATGAACAGTTTGGCGCCCGGCCACTGAAACGTGCTATTCAAAAATATATTGAAGACCCTCTTGCTGAGGAAATTATTAAAAGCACCCTCAAGGAAAATGATAAAATTAGAATTGATTATGATGCAAAGAAAGATGAGCTTAAAGTAAAAATTTCTGCTCCCCGGAGTGTTCCTGCTAAGAAATAAGAAAACGGATAGACAGCTTCTTTTCCCCCGTAAACTATTTACCGGTGTGAAATTTAAAATATATATATATGAAAGGTGGAGAATTCCTAATAAAAGATATAAAAGCAGAAACTGTTTTTATCCCTGAAGAATTTAATGAAGAGCAACTTATGATTGCTGCAACTTGTGAGGATTTTGTGGAAACCGAGATTGCTCCCCATTTTGATGCCCTTGACAAGCACGAAGAAGGCTTGATGCCTTCGCTTTTGAAAAAAGCCGGCGAAATGGGACTGCTGGGTATTGCTATTCCTGAGGAATATGGTGGTTTCGGTCAGGATTTCCTTACCAATATGAAAGCGAACGAGGCAATTGGCTCTGCCTACTCTTTTTCGGTGGCTTTTATGGCTCATACAGGCATAGGTTCGTTGCCGTTGCTTTATTATGGAAGTCAGCAGCAAAAGGAGCACTACCTTCCTTTGCTTGCCACCGGCGAATGGCTGGCAGCTTACTGCCTTACCGAGCCCGGAGCAGGCTCCGATGCCAACGCCGGTAAAACCAAAGCCGTGTTGTCAGAAGATGGAGAGCATTATATTCTGAACGGACAGAAAATGTGGATTACCAATGGTGGTTTTGCCAATTTGCTGACCGTCTTCGCCAAGATTGATAACGATCGGGTGTTGAGTGCTTTTCTGGTCGAATCTTCCTCCAGCGGGATTACCATGACTCCTGAAGAGAACAAAATGGGAATCAAAGGTTCTTCAACACGCCAGATTTTCTTTAACGATGTGAAGGTGCCTGTTCAGAATCAACTGGGGAAACGTGGGGAAGGCTATCGTATTGCGCTGAACATACTTCATTTAGGACGTGTTAAACTGGGAGCCACTGTAATCGGTGGTATGCGCCGGGCTATTAACTATTCGGTAAAGTATGCCACTGAGCGCAAGCAGTTCGGAGCAAGCCTGGCAGATTTCGGCGCCATCAAACACAAGCTGGCCGAACAGGTAATCAAAACGTTCTCCACTGAGTCGGCTGTTTACCGTGCCAGCAAAGATATCCAGGATGGAATTACTACATTTCTGGAGGCTGGAAAGACCTACGGACAGGCTAATATTGCTGCCGCGGCAGAATTTGAACCTGAATGTGCACTACTAAAAGTATATGGCTCTGAATCATTAGATTACATTGTTGATGAATTGGTACAAATTTACGGAGGAATGGGCTTTTCGGCAGAAGCACCTGCCGACCGCTCTTACCGCGATTCACGAATTAATCGTATTTTTGAAGGAACCAACGAAATTAATCGCTTGATAGTGGCGGATGCAGAGCTCAAACGCGGCCTCCGTCATAAGATTTCACTTCTGGATAAAGCAGCTGAAATATTAGAAAATAAGGAAAGTATACGGGCTGTCGATGTTTCCTCAAATGATTATTATTCCCTTCACCATGCTTACGTCGGCCAGTTGAAGAAAGCTGTTGTTATTCTGTTCCCCACGTTAAACAATACCTTTAAAAGGCAGTTGGCTTACGAAGAGGAAATTATGATGAATGTTGCCAACATGCAAATGTATGTGTATGTGCTCGAATCAACACTGCTCAGGGTGGAGAAACTTGACCAGAACGGGCTGAAATCTGACATCTCCGTTTACCGTGATATTCTGGATGTGCTGTTACACGATGTAATGCATATTTTCCGAAAAGAGACCATTGATGCTGTTAGCTCGTTTTTGAAAGGTGATGAAAAAGAGGAAATGCTTGGTATCATGCAAAAGCTTACCTTTTATGATCCTGTTGACGCCAAAACGGCGCGCCGCCGGATTGCAAATAAACTTATTGAGGACGAGAGTTATAAGTTCTAAATAACTCGTTCGATTAAAAAAGTTGCGCTCCGCGGATAATCCGGGGAGCGCAATTTTTTTTTTGCTGAAAATAAAAACAATTCTATCTCAGAATACCTTTTCCAATCACCAGTCGTTGAACCTGATTGGTTCCTTCATAAATCTGGCAAAGTTTGGCATCGCGCATCATCTTTTCAACCAGAAAATCTGTGGAATACCCCTCTCCTGCCATAACCTGAACAGCATCGGTAGTAACTCTCATTGCCACATCCGAAGCATACAATTTACACATCGCCGACAAGATGCTTTTCGATTTTTGATTATTGTCGTAGGCCCATGCTGAATGCCAGGTTACCATGCGTGCAGCTTCCACTTCGGTAGCCATATCGGCAAGCATAAAGCTCACCCCCTGGTTCACCGTGATAGGTTTTCCAAACTGAATACGGTTTTTTGCCCAGTCACGTGAAGTTTCATAAGCTGCTCTGGCATTGCCCACACTAAGCGCGGCCACGCCGGTACGCGTACGCTCAAAAGTTTTCATAGCGAGGATAAATCCCTGCCCTTCACCACCGATAAGATTTTCTTTGGGAACTTCAACATCTTCAAAGACAAACTCAGTTTGAACAGAAGCACGCTGCCCCATTTTCTTCAAATTCGATACAATTTTCACCCCGGCTGATTTTGTCGGGACAACAAATGCACTCAGGCTACGGGCACCTTTTTCAGGATTCACCATGGCAAAAACCGTGATAAATTCTGAAACAGCTCCGTTGGTGATAAAACGTTTTTGCCCGTTCAGGATATATTTGTCACCGTGCAAAATGGCTACCGACTTAATACCTGCCACATCCGAGCCTGCATTTGGCTCTGTAAGCGCATAGGCAGCCACACCTTTTGCTTCGACAATCTGGCCGAAAAACCGTTTTTTCTGTTCTTCGCTGGCTCCCAACAAAAGAGGTGTAAGTGCAAGTGTGTTGGCATCCATACAAATCCCAATGCCTACACAACCGGCACCCAGTTCTTCTGATGTTAACGCACTCTCAAAAATATTATGTCCACTTCCTCCGTATTGCACAGGAACGGGGCCATTCATCAGTCCCTCATCATAGGCTTTTTTAACAACTTCCCACGGAAACTCCGCAGACTCATCATACTTTCTGGAATTAGGAATCATTTCGCGCCTGGCAAAATCCCGTACCTTCTCCTGAAGTTCAATCTGTTTGGGTTCTAAAGAAAAATCTACCATTTTATCTGTTTTTATTGGTTAAAAAATTCAGTTATGTTCTATTCCTCTATATGTTTTTTGTTGAAGAGGTAACAAAAATAATGTTTCCCTGGAATTTTTTCTATTTTAGTGGAGAATTATTAACAGTAAATAAGATGACAACACGTTAAGATGAAAGAAAACATGTATTCAAAAGGGTTTAAAGCATTTCTCCAGCTTGAGAGAGCGTTATCGGGAAACACCGTGACGGCTTATCTGCATGATGTCGGTCTTCTGTTTTCTTTTCTTCAGTCTAAAAAAAATAATCTCAGCATAAAGGATGTCACCCCCAGCCACCTCAAAGACTTCCTGCAATACATTAACGAAATGGGACTGGGAGCCTATTCTCAAAGCAGGGTGGTATCCGGCATAAAATCGTTTTTCAGTTATCTTATCCTGGAAAAGATTATTGATACAGATCCCTCGGCACTACTCGAATCGCCCAAGCTGGGAAAGAAATTACCCGATGTGCTGAGCGAGGAGGAAATGATGCTTTTGATACAATCCGTTGACTTGTCAGAGCCCCAGGGGGAGCGCAACAAAGCCATTATGGAGACTCTTTATGCCTGCGGTTTGCGTGTTTCGGAGCTGACCAACCTGAGGCTTTCCGATTTGCATTTTAACCAGGGAATTATTCTTGTTACCGGCAAAGGAAACAAACAGCGTATCATTCCCATTGGCGAAAATGCACAAAAGCAGTTGCAGACCTATATTCAAAAGGTGCGCATCCGTATTACAGCCCGAAAAGGAGCAGAAAATATTGTCTTTTTAAATCAGCGCGGAGGCAAAATAAGCCGGCAAATGATTTTTCTCATTGTTAAAAAACAGGTTGATAAATCGGGAATTCGTAAAAAAGTAAGTCCCCACACTTTCCGTCACTGCTTTGCCACACACCTTATTAGACATGGTGCCGATTTGCGCGTGGTGCAGGAGCTTCTTGGACACGTATCCATTAATACCACAGAGATTTACACCCACCTTAACGATGCTGATCTGAGAAATGCCATCTTGAAATTTCATCCACTGAGTTGAACTAAAGACACCAGATAAACCCAACTTCCCAATTGTTGATAACTGCTTATATTTTGGTAGAGGCTTTCACTAAACTCTTTAAAAATATTCCTATATTTGGCAGGCTGAATAGCACTCAGTCTTACGCTGTTTCTCATGAGTAAATTACGCATTTTAATTGTAGAAGATAATTCTGCCGATGATAAGCTCCTTAGGTATGAACTTGGACGTGATTTCGATTTTATAGCTATAACCGTTGAGACGGAGGCAGATTATCTTGCAGAACTGGAACATTTTCATCCTGAGTTGATACTTTCCGATTATTCCATGCCTGAATTTTCGGGACTGAGGGCTCTTGAGATTCGGAATGAAAAATCACCTCTCACGCCTTTCATTATTGTTACAGGCTCTGTAAACGAAGAAGTTGCCGTGAGATGCATCAAAACCGGGGCCTCTGATTACGTTACCAAAGAGCATTTGATGCGCCTGAATGTGGCTGTAAAAAATGTTCTGGAACAACAAAAAATTCTTGTTGGCAAGATAGAAGCCGAAAGGGATCTTTACCAGAGTCTGGAGCGTTTCAAAAAATTCGTAGAAAACGATATATCAGGCGACTATGTCGAAACTGAAGAAAAGGTCATTTATTGTAACAAAAAGATATTTGAGATTTTTGAGTTTGATGACTTAGACCAACTCAATGCTTATGGTACCCAAAATCTTTATGAGAACCAGAAAGACAGAGAACGGTTTATGGAAGAGCTGAAGTTGAATGGCAAAGTTGAAGATTTTGAGGTAAGGATGCACACGCGTACGGGCAAAAAAATTGTTCTACTGGAAAATGCCTATGGCGAATTCGATGAGGAAGGCCGGCTTCTACAGCTTCAGGGTTACCTTATCGATATTACACAGCGGATTTCGTTTGAAGAAAAACTTAAGCACTCTGAAAATCTTTTCCGGACACTCACCGAAAACACTTCTGCCGGTATTGTTATTTACAACAAAGAAACATTTCTGTATGTCAATCCTGCCATTACACGTCTGCTGGGATACAGCGAGGAGGAGATGAAAAAAATGCATTTCTGGGATGTTGTGCATCCTCTTGATCGTGATATGGTTAAAGAAAGAGGTAAAAAACGGATAAAAAAGCAGCGAGTACCTAATAACTATCAATTCAGGCTAATAACGAAAACAGGGGAAACTCTCTGGATTGACTTTACTGCCGGGAGCCTGCAGTTTGAGGGTGAAGAAGCCAGCATTGGTAGCGTTCATGATATTACAAAAGAAAAACTGGCAATAGAAGAAATAAGATTGCTATCCAATGTTGTTTACCAAAGCCCACTCTCTGTGGTGATAACTGATTTAGATGCAAAAATTGAATATGTAAATGACAGTTTTACACGAATCACCGGCTATAACTTTCATGAGGTTTTCAACCAAAATCCCAGGATCCTACAAAGTGGCGAAACTCCTAAAAAAGTTTACGATGAATTGTGGAATACCGTAGCAAAAGGTGAAACATGGCGGGGAGAATTTATTAATAAACGTAAGAACGGGGAGGTTTATTACGAGTACGCAGTGATTGCTCCTATAAAAGATGACGAGGGCAATACAAAGAGGTACATTGGCATGAAGGAAGATATTACTCCCAGGAAAAAGTTGGAGAATGAGCTTATAGTTGCCAAGATAAAAGCCGAAGAAGGGAACAGGCTAAAATCGGCATTTCTTGCCAACATCAGTCACGAGCTACGTACGCCACTGAATGGAATTCTCGGGTTCTCGGAACTTATTCAGGAATTAAACGAAGTGGAACCTATTCAGGAAATGAGCCGCTATATTAACGAAAGTGGACAGCGGCTGCTGCGCACACTGGATATGATTATTGCCATATCACGGCTTGACTCAGGTACTTATGAAGTCAAAAATGAAAGCATGGATGTGATAGCCGAATTCCACCGTATTTATACAAAGAACCGACCACTCGCTCGTGACAAGAATTTGGAGATAACATTTGAGACGGCTTTTGACAGTTTCGAGTTGCTGGGTGACCGCACCATTGTTTCCGCAGCAATTGATGAGATTGTGAACAATGCCATTAAGTTTACCAATGAGGGTAAGATTGATCTCAGAGCCGGAAAAACTATAGAAAATGGCAAAGAATATATTTATCTCGAGATAGAAGATACCGGGATTGGCATTTTAGAAGAAAACAGGAAAGCAATTTTCGAAGACTTTCAGCAGGCCAGCAGCGGCTATGGCAGAAAATATGAAGGAACCGGGCTGGGTTTAAGTCTTGCCAAAAAGTATGTCGAACTGATAGGCGGCTTTTTGAAGCTAAAATCAACAGAAGGAGTCGGCTCAACATTCACCATTTGTATCCCTGTTTATCAGGACAATCATAAAAAGCATTGACAGCAAACACTTTAACTATAAACTAATCTAGAATGATGGAAAACAATTACCAGCAGAAAAGAATTTTGTATGTGGACGATGATCTTCAAAGCCGATTATTAGTCGAGTACCTCATTGGAAAATTTTATGACATCACGCTTTGCGCCACGGCAGAAGAGGCCTTACATATACTCAAAACTAATAGCTTTAGCTTAATATTATTGGATATTCGTCTTGACGGAGAAGTATCAGGGATTGATTTGCTATCAGAAATACGCAATATACCTGAACATGAACACACCCCTGCTGTTGCGGTAACGGCCTTCGCCTTTGATGAGGACAAAGAGCAGATCTTATCGTCTGGTTTTGCAGATTATATGGCAAAGCCTATTGCTTTGAACCCATTTAAAGAAATGGTTAAGAATTATGTTGACAATCACGAGATTAGATTCATGTAGCCTGGTACTGGATCCATTCTCAATTCTAAAATAATTGCTGTTTTATTACCTCCACAACACTACAGCCTTAGAATACTAAAAGTTCCATTCTCTTCTAATTTGATAAGTGTTGAAGGCCGTATGGCAAGAATATGCGACCGGTGGATGTCCACCACATAATCTACCCTTTCCTTGATAATATCCGAAATCTGATGAAAAGTTAGCGGGGAAGGTTCGCCGGAAATATTGGCTGAAGTAGAAACAAGCGGATGACCAAGCCTTTTAATTACCCCACTACAATAATCGCCATGTACAATGCGAATGGCTATAGTTCCATCAGAAGCAACAAGCTTTTTCGGTAGCTTTTTGGCGTTATTATATACTATGGTTAAGGGAGATGCAGCATTTTTTATAAGGTCATAGGCTATTGATGGGACGTCCTCCACATATTGATTTAGCTTGTCAGTACTGTCTAGCAACACGATCATACTCTTTTGCTCCTGGCGGTTTTTCAACTTAAAAATCCTTCCGATAGCTTTTGAATTGGTGGCATCACATCCGATACCCCAAATAGTATCCGTTGGGTAAAGCAGGATTTTTCCCCGCTTTAACAATGCCACTGACTTTTCAATTTCTTCTTTTAATTTTTCAGACATAACAACAATTGTTTTATGGCAATAGTTTCTGCACACATGAAATGTTTCTTTGGACAAGCTCTTTTCCCGTGCAATCCGCAGGGACGGCATGACAGCCTTTTGGCAGTTTGAATGATAAATGACCGTTCGGAGAGCGGGCCAAAACCAAACTCCCCCACAGTAGAGCAGAAAATGGCAGCAACAGGAGCATTCATGGCAGAAGCCAAATGTAAGGGTGCTGAATCGTTTGTGTAATTCATTAAAGCATCGCGCATAAGCGCAGCCGATTCCAAAAGCGACAGCCTGCCTGCCAGGTTTATGCTGTTGGCGTGGGCTGAATCTTCCATAATCTGCTTTATCTTTGTCTTCTCTTTTTCGGAACCCAAAAAACAGACTATCAATTCTTCATCGAGTTGCTGCACAAATTCCACCCACTTTCCGGCTGGAAACTCTTTGGTGAACCACAAGCTTCCGGGCGAAACCGTAATATATTGTCTGGTCTTGTATTGCGACACTTTGGCAAAGTCGTGTTTCGAGGGATACAGTTTGGGTTTAAAAATAGTTGGTTCGGTATAATTATCTATCAGCTTTAGGTTTCGCTCTATTTCGTGTGGACTTCCCTCCTTCTGTGATATCTTGTGAGTAACACGATGCGTAAAGAAAAACGAAAACGGATTCTTTTTGAATCCTGTTGTTTGTCGTGCACCCGAAAGCACTGTTAGCAAGCCGGTAGAAGCAAATCGCTGGGTGTTAATCACCAGATCATATTTTTGCTCGCGAATGATGCCGATAAGTTCGCGAAGTTTCTGATACTTTTTTTCCGATTTGTCCCACACCATAACATGTTTGAGAAGCGGGTGATGGCGTAGTAAAGCTTCGTTTCCCTCTTTCAGGAGAAAATCGATCCTAGCTTGTGGAAAAAAGTGATGCAGCTTTTCAATCAGCGGCGTAGCAAGCACAACATCTCCCAGCGAGGCAGTTTGTATAATTAAAATACTTTTCATCTCCAACAGTTATACGGCTACCTGAAAATCTCTTAAAGCCTCATTCAGCGAAGTCTTAGTATCGGTAGAGGCTTTACGCTTTCCAATGATTAATGCACAGGAGACCTGAAAATTGCCAGCTGGAAAATGCTTGGTATAAGTACCGGGGATAACAACCGAACGTGGGGGAACAAACGCCTTGTACTCAACCGGTTTAGAGCCACTGACATCAATAATCTTTGTGCTTTGTGTAAGTACAACATTAGCACCAAGAACGGCTTCTTTTCCCAGCCTTACACCCTCCACAACAATAGAGCGAGAGCCGATAAAGCAATTATCCTCAATAATTACGGGAGCTGCCTGAACCGGCTCCAGCACGCCGCCGATACCCACACCGCCACTCAAATGTACGTTCTTTCCAATCTGCGCACACGAGCCTACAGTAGCCCACGTATCCACCATGGTTCCGCTCTCAACATACGCACCAATATTCACATACGAAGGCATCATAACCACTCCCGGAGCCAGATAAGCGCCATAGCGGGCAATAGCATGTGGGACTACACGTACATTTTGAGAAGCAAAATCCTTTTTCAAGGGAATTTTATCACGAAATTCAAACATACCGGTTTCCATAGTCTCCATTTTCCGTAACGGAAAATACAGAATAACAGCTTTTTTTATCCATTCGTTTACTTTCCATTCTTCTCCCAGCGGCATTGCCACCCGCAGTTTTCCTTTGTCCAATGCCTCTACTATGTTAAAAACTGCCTGTTTCACCTCGTCAGTTTCGAGTAAATTACGGTTTTCCCATGCCCTATTTATCAGTTGCTCAATAGCTTTCATATGTTCCTATTTTTGAGCCTAAAATAAACATTTCCACAATAGGGCAAACAATAATTTTATTCTCTGGAAATATTTTTGTACTTTTAAGCCACGCAATTAAGTGAAAACTCCTTTTTATTATGAATACACCTGTTATTAATGGGTTTCGAACATCCAGAATTAGCATCCTTTTTACAGTATTTTTTATTGTCTCACAGTACGTCTTCGGCGCGGGATTGTGGTATCCTGTGGGCGCCAGGCAAGCGGGACTAAACCATTGCTCTGTTGCGCTGAGTGATTTTTGGAGTATCCAAAACAACCAGGCCGGTATGGCGCTTATAAAAAATCTGTCGGCAGGTATTGCTTATGAAAACAGATTCCTTGTTCCCCAGATGGGAACAGCAAGTCTGGCTCTGGTTTATCCTTTGAAATTTGGCAATATGGGCATCAGCATGAGCTATTTCGGCTATGCTCTGTATCACGAAATGAAAATAGGGCTTGCCTATGCACGCTCTTTTGGCCCACGTTTAAGAGCAGGTGTCCAGCTTGATTATTTACAAACCGGATTGGGAGACGTCTATGGCAGTAGAAGTAATGTTACATTCGAGCTGGGCATACAATCCGATGTTAATGAACACCTTACGTTTGGGGCTTATGTCTATAATCCGGTACGTGTTAAACTATCCGATTATGCCAACGAAAAAATTCCCGCAGTTTTTCGCTTTGGTGTGGCTTATCACTTTTCCGGCAAGCTGCTCACAACGGCTGAGGTGGAAAAGAACACCTATTATCAACCTGTAATATTAAGAGGTGGCATCGAATACAGATATAAAAAGCAGTTCATTTTCCGTGTTGGTTTCGGAACTTCACAAGATATTTTTTCTTTCGGCTTCGGATGGTATAAAAAGCACATGCAGTTTGACATCGGCACCACCATGCATCAGGTACTGGGTTTCTCACCTCAGACTTCACTAGTATTTACCTTTTAAGATGAGACATAAATTCCCATATTATCTCATACTGTTATCGGTTATATTTTCCCTCATAAATATGAATGTAGAAGCTCAGGATGGTGATACATTACACAATCCTTCAGAGTTTCTGACCAACCAGATGGAAAATTTGGCAAAGTCCTCAGACAGACAGCAGGACTATTCCGACCTCGCTGACGATTATATTTATTACACCAAACGTCCAATCAATATTAATGGAACCGGTACGGATATATTAATACAATTACATTTACTTAATGATGCACAACTTACCTCTCTAAAATACTACATTCATAAAAACGGTGCAATTCTCAGTATTTACGAATTGCAATATGTTTCCGGCTTTAACGCACAAGTAATTCAACAGTTAGGCCCGTTTATCAAGACCGGTATTCCGGAAAAAGCAAAACCATATTCCTGGAAAAGGGCTTTAAAATATGGAGACCATCAGGTTCTGATACGTTATAGCCAAATCATTGAACCTGTTGCCGGTTATGCAATTCCTGCCGATTCGGCCTTCGTGAAGCCCGGTTCTGTATATCTGGGAACTCCACAAAAGCTATATCTACGCTATGGTTTCCGCTCCGGCAACCATTTGCGCTGGGGTTTTACCACAGAAAAAGATGCCGGCGAAATATTTCTCCCTAACCACTTAAGCGACAGCGTAAAGCAGATGCTAGGCAGCAAGGAGCCCCATTTTCCGGACTTTTTCTCAGCCTATGCCTACGTATCTAATCTGGGTATTTTGAAGAAGGCCATCATCGGCGATTACCATCTTGAATTTGGGCAGGGACTGTGCCTTTGGTCAGGCTTAACTTTTGGGAAATCAGCGGAGACCACTTCCGTCAAATACTATGGTTCCGGTATTCGTCCTAACACATCGGCAAATGAAAACAGGTTTTTTCGTGGAGCAGCTTTTACCCTTGCCCTTGCCAGGAAAGATATAGAGATCACCACATTTTATTCACACAACAAAATAGATGGAAGTTATTTTATTACCCCTTCCGGGAGAGATGAAATCACAACGATTCTGGAAACAGGAAACCACCGGACAATAAGCGAGTTACTCAACAGAAACAGGCTAACCATTGAAGCCTTTGGCGGTCATGTCGGTTATACTTATCATTTTATGAAAGTGGGGGCAACTTATTATCAAACCCGGCTGAGCCTACCACTGGAGCCCGCCCGGCAGCTTTACAGAAAGTTTTATTTCCGTGGAAAACAGCTTAGTAATGCATCGGTCGATCTGAATTTGCAATTTTCGCATATTTCATTTTTTGGGGAACTTGCTGCCAATCCGGGATCAAGCCTGGCGGGAATAGCCGGCATCAATGTTTACCCTTCCGACCGGCTGAGCCTAACACTGAGCTATCGCAACATTTCTCCGGCCTATAAAGTTATTTATGCAGCTCCGTTTATGGAGTCGGGAAGTGTAAATAACGAACGGGGTATTTATCTCGGTATCAAGATACTGCTTTCAAGCCTGTTTACGTTCAAGGCTTACGCCGATTATTTCTCCTTCCCATGGTTGAGATTCCAGATGAATAGCCCCACCACCGGAAAAGCTTTTCTTGCCGAACTCGACATGATACCGGAAAAAAGCGTAAGTATGTATTTTCGCCTCCGATACCAGCAAAGAGCCGAAAACGTTTCTAGTCCGGATAGCTATCATCCTTTGTTATCACTGAAAAGCTATACTGATTTTCGCTATTCCATCTCTTATTCTGCCCTGCCCCGGTTGGCTTTCAAAATGCGTGTAGAATATGTCTTTTTTACCAAGGCATCCGATCGCGAAAAAGGTTTTCTAATGTACCAGGATATTGTGTACAGCCTTATAAAATTACCACTTAACATAAGTTTTCGTTATGCACTTTTTGATACAGATGGCTGGAACAGCCGGATTTATGCTTATGAAAGCGATGTACTGTATGCTTACACCATTCCTGCATATTACGATAAGGGACAACGTATTTATCTGTTGTTGCACTGTAAGCTTAAAAAATATATCAGCATTTGGCTGAAGGCTTCCCGGACACTCTTCTTTAATAAGAGGAGTATTTCTTCCGGTCCGGATGCCATAGCCGGTAACCACAAAACAAGCATCAAACTACAGGTTCTATTGAAATTTTGAGCATAAAAAAGGAGCTGTAATTACAGCTCCTTTTCCAAAATCGTTTTTTTGAAATGCTATAATAGTTGCTCAAGCTTATTAACTAAAACCTGTTTGGGAACCGAGCCAACCTGCTTATCTACCACTTCTCCGTTTTTAAAGAATAAAATGGTAGGAATATTACGAATACGGTAACGACGAGCGATGGCTGGGTTGTGGTCAACATCCATTTTACCAACCAAAACTTTATCACTGTAATCTTCACCAATTTCCTGAATAACAGGACCGACAACGCGGCAGGGGCCGCACCATATTGCCCAAAAGTCAACAATAACCGGCTTATCGGAGTTTAAAACCAGCGTATCAAAATTTGCATCTGTGAATTCTAAAGCCATTTTTTTATTTTTTTATTTGGTTACAAAATTAATAAAGAAACTGATACGGACAAATGTATATATATTATTGACTCCATAGTCTATTTACTCAGCAAGTAACGAAACGCTCCCAACCTACGGAGATTATTCAGAAAGTAAAGGGCATCCACTTTTCCCGATTTGCCTTTTAGAACCAACGGCCGTTTATTATCGGCAGAACTCAACGAAATCATTAGTTGGGTTTCTCCGGGATAGTCATGTTTCATTTTTAACAGTTCGTTTATAATTTCATCAGTAACCTCCTCGGGACTAATATATAAGGTAAGCTTCTTAATTGCCTTATTCATGGCATCTTCCAAAAGAGAAATATCAAGAATATTAATGTTAATGTTATTCTCATCGTAGCGGCTGGATTCCACTTTGGCATGTACCATCAGATTATTACCCACCACAAGCATATGTTTCAGCCTCAGATACGTTTCCTTAAAAAGTCGTAAATCTATGGAACCTGAATAATCTTCCAACGTCATGATACCAAAAAGAGAGCCACTTTTCGTGGTTCTTTGCAGCGTGGAAGTCACCATGCCACCAAACGTGATTTCTTTATTTTTATAATTAGCCAGGTTACTACGCAACCGGGCAATACCAATGTTACATAAATGCTTCAGTGTCAACTCAAAAGCATCTAAAGGGTGACCGGAAATATAAAACCCGGTTACCTCCTTTTCGAACCGCAACAGGACAGCTTTGGACCAGGGTTCACAGGATGGAATGGGTGGATCCTGCACTTCAAATTCATCAGAATCACCAAAAAGAGAAACCTGTGCGGAGTTCTTTTTTTGCTGATATTTTGATGCAAAGCGGATAATCTTTTCGATAAACTCCGGATCGTTTTCATTTTCTTTGTAAAAGTACTGCGCCCGGTGCGTTCCGGTAAAAGCATCGAATGCTCCGGCTTTTGCCAGGGCTTCGAAGCTTCTTTTGTTCACCGATTTCAGGTTGACCCGCTTGGCCATATCGAAAATACTTTTGAAAGGTCCGTTGTTCTCCCTTTCAACAATAATATCTTCCACGGCGCTACCCCCTACCCCTTTGATAGCGGCCATACCAAAACGAATGATACCCTCTTTTGTTACGGTAAAGTTCTGTGAACTCTCATTAATGTCCGGTCCGAGCACCTGAATACCCATCCGCTCTGCTTCTTTTGTGAAGAAAGTGATTTTATCAATATTATTCAAGTTACGGCTTAGCACAGCTGCCATAAATTCGGCAGGATAGTGTGCTTTCAGGTAGGCCGTCTGGTAAGAGACGTAGGAATAGCATGTTGCATGAGATTTGTTAAAGGCATATTTTGTAAATTCCTCCCAGTCATGCCATACTTTTTCAGCAATTTTTTGTGGGATGTCGTTTTTCTCACATCCGGTCAGATATTCTACTTTCAGCTTAGCCATCTCAGCCATTTTTTTCTTACCCATGGCTTTGCGCAGCGAGTCGGACTGCCCTCTTGTGAAGCCTGCCATTAGGCGCGAAAGCAACATCACCTGCTCCTGATAAACGGTAATCCCATAAGTCTCTTTTAGAATCTCCTCCATAACAGGCACATCGTATTGAATGCTTTCCAACCCATGTTTACGCTTGATAAACTGAGGTATATACTGCATTGGACCAGGTCTGTACAGCGCGTTCATGGCAATCAAATCTTCAAAACGTGTGGGTTTCAGATCCTGAAGATATTTCTTCATACCGTCTGACTCGAACTGAAACAGGCCTGTTGTTTCGCCCCGACCATACAGCTCATAAGTCTCTTTGTCGTCCAACGGGATATTATCAATATCTACATCTATACCCTTTGATCTTTTGATATTTTGCAGCGCATCTTTTATGATGGAGAGCGTTTTCAGCCCAAGGAAATCCATTTTGAGTAGTCCCACATCTTCAACATAATTCCCATCATACTGGGTAGCATATTCCAAAACCGAACCTTTCACGGTGGAGATGGGAACAAATTTATCCAGACTGTCACGGGCAATGATAATACCACAAGCGTGAGTACCGGTATTTCGCACCGACCCTTCGAGGGTCAATGCATTCCTCAGTACTGAAGAAACTTCAGGCTTCCCATGTTCCAACTCATGTTTAAGTTCCGGCACCTCTTTAATGGCATCGTTGAGGCTGACACCAGGACGTTCCGGAATCATTTTTGCCAGTCGATCTGCCTCCTGCAACGGTAGTTTTTGTACCCTGGCCACATCGCGAATAGCGGATTTCGCAGCCATTTTCCCAAAAGTAATCAGGTGTGCAACGCGTTCTTTACCATATTTCTGTGATACATAATGCAGGACTTTTTCACGGCCATCGTCGTCAAAATCGATGTCGATATCAGGCATGGATATACGATCGGGATTCAGGAAGCGTTCAAACAGCAATTTATACTCTAAAGGATCTATCTGTGTGATTTTCAAGCTGTAAGCCACTACGGACCCCGCGGCGCTTCCTCTTCCGGGGCCGACTGAAACGCCCATTTTCCGGGCAGCTTCCAAGAAATCCCACACAATTAGGAAGTAATCGGGAAACCCCATAGTTTTAATAACATCCAGCTCAAAGTCGATGCGTTCGGTGATGGTATCTGTTATTTCTGGATAGCGTTTTTTAGCACCTTCGTAAGTAAGGCTACGCAAATAGGCATTGGCATCTTCGAAAGGTTCGGGAATCTCAAACTCTGGCATAATTGGCTTATGATCAAGCTCATAAACCTCAATTTTATCATTAATTTCCTGGGTGTTAGTAATAGCCTCGGGAATATCAGCGAACAACAGGCTCATCTCCTCATGCGTTTTAAACCACTCCTGCCTTGTGTAATGTAGGCGGTTCGGGTCTTCCAAATCGCGGGCTGTACCAATACATATCAATCGGTCGTGGGCACCGGCATCTTCGGCATCTACAAAATGCACATCGTTGGTAGCAACTATTTTAACGCCATGTTTTGCCGATAATTTTAACAGCTCGGTGTTAACATACTCCTGGTCTTCATAAACACGGCGATCCATTTCCGGGTCACCGCTTTTGTGACGTTGCAACTCAAGGTAAAAATCTTCTCCGAAAATATCCTTGTATTCAACAATGGCTTCTTCCGCTTTGTCTGCACCTTCATTTACAATCTTTGATGGAATTTCGCCACCAAGACAAGCCGATAGTGCAATCAGCCCTTCGTGATGTTTCTTTAGCAAAGCCTTGTCAATACGTGGCTTATAATAATACCCCCTTGTCCATCCGGCCGAAACCAACACAATAAGATTCTGGTAGCCCTTAAGGTTTTTAGCCAGCAATATCAGATGCCATCCGGAAGCATCCACCTTGGATTCCTTCTTTTCCATACCACGACGAGCCACATATACCTCGCAACCGAGAATAGGTTTTATCCCTTCTTTGATGGCGCTATTATGGAAACTTTTTGCCCCAAACATGTTGCCATGATCTGTGATAGCTACCGTTGTCATCCCATCCGCTTTGGCTTTTTTCATTAGTGAAGGGATCTTTGACAAGCCATCCAGTACGGAGAACTGTGTGTGTACGTGCAAATGGGTGAACATGCGAACTTCCGCCGTACCTGGCATAGCTTTTTTCTCAACAACAACCTGTGGCGAAGGGATATTTGCTGCAGGTTTTTCCTCATGGTAAGTTTCCACCTCCAGGCCAATTGGCTTTATCGGTTCCGGATGAAGTGACCTGAATTCATGAACTGTTTCTTCGGACAATCCCAACATGCCGGCCTGTATCACATTCAGCCGGATAAGTTCCAGAAAACAACGCGCTGTAGCCTGTACATCTGCCGATGCATTGTGGGCAGCATCAAAGTTCTCACCAAAGAGTTTGACATGTAACTCGGAGAGTTTAGGCCATTTGAATTTTCCACCTCTGCCGCCGGGAATAGCACAATAGTTGGTGGATATCTCTTTTGTATCCACAATAATTCTTTCGGTGAGCGGGCATTCCAGCTCTTTTCTCATACATTCCACCCTGACAACCGTGTTGTCGAATTCCACATTATGGCCGGCTACCACTTTTACTTTTTGCAGAGCTAGTATAAATTCTTGCAAAACTTTATCCAGCGCTTCCCCTTCATTCGTGGCACGTTCGGTGGAGATACCATGTACCTTTTCAGCAGCCCTCGGGATGACAAAACCTTCCGGTTTGACAATATAATTCTTTACTTCAACCAGCTCTCCTTTTTCATCATGAATCTGCCAGGCAAGCTGTACCAGCCTTGGCCAATTCTCAAAATCCGTTAAAGGAGCATTATCGTTAATGGGTAAACCGGTGGTTTCAGTATCATAAATTAAAAACATAGTATTCTTCAATGTATTAGCCTGATTTGCTGATTAATATAAAATGAATGTCCGCTTAAACAAAATTAATTAAATAGCTGTTTGCATGACAAGATGTTGATAACTTTCGGTAAGATTTTACAATGAATTGAAAAACAAAGATTAGGGGCGAAAAGGCAAAAACTACATATGAAAAGATATGAACAATTATAGTTTTGCGTATCTTTACCGCGATGATTAAGAACAATACATCGGAGATGCAGGGGAAAAATAAAAAGAATGAAAGCAAAAATGGAGAACGAAAAAGGGATCACCTTATTTTTCTTGTTTGTCTTCTGCTTGCCGCTGGTTTTTGGTTTCTCATCAAGCTGTCGGACAATTATTCCGTCAGTTACCGGATGAGAATAAAATATACCAATGTACCGGCAGGAAAATTGATAACCACTTTAGTTGACAGCACCACAGTAGTTCGTTTTAAGTCCAATGGATACAACCTGGCAGATCTCATGTTACATGGCAAACTTGACAGTTTAGACATCAACCTAGGTGAAAGTAGTATTAGAAAGGTAAGCAAAAACGAGTATGCAATCAATACGGCTAACTTACGTGAAAGTACAGCACAGATTCTGGGTGTAAACGACCGTGACCTTGAGTTTGCGAGGCCTGAACTCCGTTTTTCCATGGAACATCTTCACAAAAAAAGTCTTAAGCTTTTCGCCCGGCTCGATTTGAGTTTTAAAAGCCAGTTCAGACTTTTTAGCTATAAAATTGTTCCTGCTTTTATCACCGTTTACGGATCGCAACAAATTCTTGACACGTTGAAAACACTTAATACAACCACCATTCATTTGGAGAATCTTGAAAGAGATCGAAAAGTATCGGTTGACGTTCAAAACCCTTACCCCCGGATGCTCAAATTACTTCCGCCAAAAGTTAGTGTTGAGCTCGATGTGGAGAAATATACAGAGCGACAGTTACAAGTGCCGATAGATGTTTCCGGCGTTCGCCCCGAAATCAGATTATTTCCCACAACAGCCACGGTCAACTTCAACGTGTTTATCAGGAATTATGAAAAAATACACGTGAGCCAGTTTAAGCTGGTTCCCAATGTCAGGAATATCAATCTTAGGAAAGTGAAGACACTCCGACTGGAACTGGTATCCTATCCAAAAGAGATCAGCAACATACGTATCATTCCCCCCGAAGTGGAGTTTATCATTGTAAATTAAGTAGAGAGACCATGCTGAAAGTAGCCATAACAGGAAATATCGGGAGCGGAAAGACGACAGTTTGCAAAATATTTAAAAGCCTCGGAATACCGGTGTTTTATGCGGATGCTGAAGCTAAAAAGCTCTATTGTGATGTTGATATTATCTCAGCTATCGAAAGTGCTTTTGGCAACCATATGTTTGACGAAAACCGGCAGCTGGTCAGGCAAAAACTGGCAGAAATTGTCTTTCACGATGCGTCATCACTGAAAATTCTTAATGATATTATTCATCCCAGGCTTATGGAAAAATACCAGATATGGCTGAATGAGAACAGGCAGCATCCATATACGTTGCACGAAGCAGCTGTCATTTTCGAAAATGGTTTGGAAAAACAGTTTGATACTATTATCAATGTGTCCGCATCTGAGAAAATCCGGCTCACCCGCATCAAGAACCGGGATACCTTTTCTGATGCAGAAATCAAAAACCGCATGAAGCGACAATGGCCCGACGAAAAGAAAAATGAGCTTGCAGATTTTGTCATTGTCAATGATGGTAAACATTTCCTTATTCCACAGGTTATTGAAATTCACAACAAGCTAATGCAGAAAAACATATAAATAAATGGATCTTAAATTATTGACAGAACAAGTTGTCAGGCTAAGTAAAGAAGTAGGACAAATGATTCGCAAAGAGGTTAACAGACTCGGCACATCAGATGTGGAATATAAAGGCATACATGATCTGGTGACTTATGTCGATAAAAAATCGGAAGAACTCTTAATTACAGAACTTAGGAAAATGTTACCTGAAGCGGGCTTTATCGCCGAGGAAGATGATAAGCTGGCGAAAGGAGAACGCTATAACTGGATTGTGGACCCGCTGGATGGAACCACTAATTTTATTCATAAAATACCTCTCTACTCCATTTCTATAGCCCTTAACGATGGTGACGAAACCATTCTGGGTGTGGTGTATGAAATTAACCTGCAAGAGAGCTTTTATACCTGGAAAAATGGCCCGGCTTTGCTCAACGGTAAAGAAATTCATGTTTCTGAAACCGGTATTCTGGATAAGTCACTCATCGCCACCGGATTTCCTTATTATGATTATTCGCGGTTAGATCCGTATCTCGCCCTTTTTAAAGACCTTATGCAAAGCAGCCGCGGTGTTCGCCGGCTCGGCTCGGCTGCTGTTGATCTTGCCTATGTAGCGGCAGGACGCTTTGAACTGTTTTACGAATATGGTCTCCACCCCTGGGATGTGGCGGCGGGTGCACTGATTGTGAAGCAGGCCGGCGGACGTATTACAAAGTTCCAAGGTGAAGATGACTTTGTCTTTGGAAAAGAGATTATAGCTTCCAACAACCAGGTTCATAATGAGTTTTTAAAGAAATTGAGCTACTACTTTTTTTCCTAATTTTACACCCCCTAAAAGTAGAGAATGGTAAAATCCAAATATCTGAAAAAAGATAGTCCGACCCGGAGTATCCTGAAAGCCCTTAGCTGGCGTGTAATCGCTTCGGCAGCTACTTTTGCCATTACTTACGTGATTGTCCGAAATTCGTCCGGAAAAACAGACTCGGAAGCTTTGAAGTTTGCCAGCGCCATTGCCAGTGTGGATGTGATTGCCAAGCTGATTCTTTACTATTTACACGAAAGGCTGTGGACAAATATCTACTGGGGAAAATACTGGAGCAAGAAAATCTGGAAAAGAAATTACCGGAAGATGCATAAGAGACTAGAGGCATTACAAAATTCAACTTTCAGAACAAAGGAGTAACACTTTTTCATGGAAAGATCCTTTTTTAATTTTTTGTCCCTCAGACGGAACAAATGAACTAACTGGCTATAAGCATTGGAGACTACACGAATAAAACTTGTCAGCAGTGATATCACCAAAATGCGGGTTGATGCCATAGTAAATGCTGCTAACCGTACTTTGCTGGGCGGCGGTGGCGTAGATGGCGCCATTCATCGTGCTGCGGGTCACGAACTACTGAAAGAGTGCCGACAATTAAACGGCTGTCCGACAGGCTCGGCAAAAATCACAAAAGGATACCAACTTCCTGCAAAATATGTCATTCATACTGTTGGTCCGGTATGGCACGGCGGCAGCAATGACGAACACAAACTACTCAGAGGCTGCTACGAAACAACGCTGAAGCTGGCCAAAGAATACAATTGCAAAAGCATTGCCTTCCCCAATATCAGCACGGGAATTTATCGCTTTCCCAAAGAAAAGGCTGCAAATATTGCCATCAATACCATCCGCAACTTCCTAATGGAAAATGACCTACCTGAAGAGGTTACCTTTGTTTGCTTCGATGCGGAGAATTATGCCATTTATGAGTACCTGTTGAAACAGGACTAGGTTCCGTATGTTCCTGTATGCTCTTTCGGATTCGCAACCCAATAACTTTGGTATTCAAAATGGAGCCCAAAATAAAACCTAAAACTGTTCAGAGCATTTTTTATTTGCAAGATATTCCCGGAAAGAAAAGATTTGTGCCGAAAACTTATCCAGCAGTAGCTGATGCGCCAAATCAAACACTTTTACCTTGGCATTTTCAATAATATTTGAATCTGCCGTACAGATGAATCCTTTCTCTGTGGTTATCAGTTCATAGTCGGGAGAAAAAACCGTCTCCGCCTCCCCTGTTAGTTTCATCGCCTGCATTTTTTGGCAGGTCATCAAGCACATTTTCCCGCTGTGGCTGATGGGCGTATCAAAATAAAAATGAACCCTGGAAACGCCCTTTTCGTGAAGAAATTCCAAGATCAATCTTACAGACCTCTCCAGCACCTCCCAATTCAGCTTTTTACGATGTAATTCCGACACATCGCGCAGATAGCCGTCTATCCCCACGAATACGGGGTTTCCATTCAGATAACTCCCCAGCGTCCGGCAGACATTGAAGCCATCGAGTGTAACTTCGGCATAGGTCGGAATATCCTGTATAAGCTTTTGCTGTCGCACCTCGACCTGCTGTTTTTTGGCAAGCCCGCGGTAAAGCATAGCCCTCTCGTACGAAGGCAAAACGTACCGGTCGCCCACCAACTTCAGCATAGACTTTTGCGGATAGTCATGCTCCAGCAAATAGCAGTAATCGCACACTGCCTGAAAAAAACCGTCCGAAAACTTCATAAATTAGTGGCTTTGTCTATTTTTGTAAAAGTATAAAGAAAGAAGATATGGCAAACCATAAGATACGCATCATCAACGGCCCCAACCTGAACCTGTTGGGGA